>Ga0209390_10000668_pt1 | contig 67902 bp, 49 predicted proteins | sample BON01_FD_187212 | JGI IMG/M metagenome (GOLD analysis project Ga0209390, IMG submission 187212) | Freshwater microbial communities from Lake Bonney liftoff mats and glacier meltwater in Antarctica - BON-01 (SPAdes) (version 2) | ecosystem: Environmental > Aquatic > Freshwater > Ice > Glacier...
CCACTCTCATCCATTCCGAAGAATGAAATCCCGTTCGACTTGCATGTATTAGGCCTGCCGCTAGCGTTCATCCTGAGCCAGGATCAAACTCTCCATTGTAAAGTTTGTTTGACCTATCACATCCCGAAAGATGCATAAATCGGTTGTTTCTATATCCGAATAAATTCGAATCGTCAGGTTTTAATTTTAACTATCTTACACTACTTCAAAGAACTTATTTGGACAACTTATTTGCCCACTTGCTGTGTCTGGCTTGCATCTTTTAAATGCTTGTTTCAGAACAGGTTTGCAAATCTAAAACAAAATTTTGACGTTTTAAAATTATTGAGAGAAAAAATTTAATAAAATTTTATTCTCTTTTTCAAATTAAAACAAAAGTTTATTTTTCTATTTGCTTATTCCCTAGAGCGTCTCTCATTTGGGAACGCAAACATAGGGCTCTTTTATGAATATGCCAAACACTTATCTAAAATTATTGATGAATATCTTTTAACCCACTCAAAAGCAGTCCGGTATTTATTAAAATTATAAACTCCTCGGCCTTTTGTATACAGGAACAGTACTACATGCCTCCCCAAACATCACGCTTTTTGCTAAAGGCATTACTTTCTTGACAATCTCTCCATATGCATAATCCGGTATGGACAACTTGCCACAGCCTTTTATTACCACTGGCCTATCTTGAATATAAGCCATGTCAAGGGTATTTAAAGCGCCACTCAGAAGATGTTTCTCCAAGTCTTCAATACTTCCAATGATCACTTCTTTTGCTACAGGTTGCAAATTCACCATTGCAAGCATGTATGCCCATTTTGGAATGATGGCATCAGTCGAGCAAGTAATGGCCACCAACTTATCCGCATAAAGCGACCAGTCGAAGCTTTTAAAGCTTTCACGGTAATCCTTTTCTTTAATTACCAAGCCCTGAAACAAAAAGGGCTCCAAATCAAATACTGCCCGCTCTCCTGCGACATGGTAGGTTTCCAAATCGATGGTAACTATAGGGCTGTTGGCTACCCTGTTTATAATTTCGCTCATAATAATAATGGGTTTTTCTTTGATTTTAGAACCAAGAACTCCTTTAAGTAGTTCGGCTCGAAGTAGGCAATGTCTTCAAAATCCTTATCCATAAACTTATGATAGGCCAATTCACCTAAACTAGCGGCAGAATTTAGCTTGTCGATGTACCGGGCATTGGCATGATTCAAGAACGCTTCTGTTTTTTTATTGGCATTGCCCAAAAAGTAAACAGTTCCGGCGTCTAAGAAATCTCCGAACACACCATCTTCCAAAATTACAGGCTTCAATGGAGCGATTGTCTCACCATTAAAGTCCAAAACTTTGGCGTAGACCTCCATCCGACGGGCATCAATCATGGGTACAATAAAAGACCCTGCGGCGACCTGCCCCACCAATTGCCTGCCAAGCCCATCAAGGCTATCTATCCCGATTAAGGGCAAGTCATGGGCAAAGGCCAGACCTTTGGCTGTAGAGACCCCAATACGCAAGCCGGTATAGGATCCTGGGCCTTGAGCAATTGCAACGGCATCAAAACTGCCTATGGTATAATCAGCCTGCTCCAACAAGCTTTTTATCAAGGGTACCAGTTTACTCCCATGTACATTGTCTTGGTGCAATTCAGAAAGGGCAAGCAACTTGCCATTCTCGTGAATAGCTATAGAACAAACGGAAATAGAAGTTTCTATAGAAAGGATTTTACTCATGTATAATAGTATAAGTATTGCCTATTTAAATCAAGCACCTTGGCAACAGTCCGTGGTAAAAAACAAACGGCTGCTTCACAATAGAGCAGCCGTTTTATATTACTTATATTTTGTGATCTCCGTCTTACTAGCTGCTGAAGTCATTCACCTCCCAAAGTAAAGACCAAATATCATCAGGAATTACTAAGGTAAACGAATAGTCAAATGTTTTGCTTATTCTGCCGGGGTCAAGTAGGAAGCATAGACCTTTGAATCAGCAAATACCTGTAATGCACTTTCAATCTCCGGATCTTGATCCAATGAGGCTTCTATTACACCGTTTTGATAATAATATCTGGAAACAATCTCATCCTTTAATGCCTCTTTGATTTCGTCTTTAAAGGTAACAAGGTCTTGCTCTTTGCTATGACTAACACTGCTTTTCAAATTCTCGAGATCTTCTTTAATGTCTTCAAAGTACGTTTCACGCTCGGCAAATTTCTCTAGGTCTTCTATACTTTTTTCCACTCTTGTGGTGTAATCGTATTCTTTATCCTGAAGCCAATCTACAAAAGAGGTATACAATTCCTCACTCACTTCGAATTCCCTGGGCTTGACGATATTCTCATTTTTTAAAGCAAATTCGCTAACAAAACTAAAAACCAGACTTCTTGTCACCAAACTGTAGGTAATGGGAGCAAAGCTTCTGGAGCTTAGTTCAACATCAGGCTCAATGCCTGCTCCGTCATACACCTTGCGACCATTTTTGGTTTGAAATTCTTTTCTTAAGGAATCAGGCACATAAATACCGTTTCCATCCTCGTCTTTTTTGCTGTAATCAATGGCTTGAATACAACGACCACTTGGAATATAATATTTGGCCGTGGTAAGCTTAACCTGTGAATTGTAGGACAAAGGAATAGTACTTTGTACCAACCCTTTTCCAAATGAGGTTCTACCTACCAAAACTGCACGATCATAATCTTGCAAAGCACCAGCAACAATTTCTGAAGCTGAAGCGCTTCGCTCATTGATCATCACTACCAAAGGAATTTCTTTGTCAAGAGGTGATGCACTGGTTTTATATTCCGAAAGCACTTTATCCAGTTTTCCAATGGTCTTAACTACCTCTCGGCCCTTTGGAATAAAAACATTAACCACATTTATTGCTTCAAGCAAAATTCCACCTGGGTTATCTCTAACGTCCAATATGATTTTTTTTGCCCCTTGTGCCTTCAGGTGCTGTAATGCCAAAGCAACATCCTGACCGGCATTGGTAGTGAAATCGGTCAATTTGATATAACCGGTTTCACCTTCTACCATTCCATAATAAGGCACATTACTGATAACAATCTTCTTCCGGGTAAGCTTTAAGGACAAGGTATCCTCACCACGTTTGACCACCACTTGTACTTCTGTGTTCGCCGGACCTTTAAGCAACTTAGAAATATCTCCTGTATTTCTATTAATTACATTCACCGTATCTATTTCCAGTAGCTCATCTGCCACCTTCAAACCTGACACCTGGGCAGGAAAACCCTCATACGGCATCATGATCATGTTTTTACCAAGGCGATTTCCTATCAAGGCGCCCACGCCCCCGTATTCTCCGGTGGTCATTACCCTAAAATCATCAGACCCTTCCTCAGGAATGTATTCTGTATAAGGATCAAGTTCAGCAAGCATTGCATTAATGCCTACGGTTACCAACTCATTGGGATCAATTTCATCTACATAATAGGTATCGAGTTCCCTTACCAAGGAGGCAAAAATATCCAAGTTTTTGGCCAGGTCAAAAAGTTTGTCATTCTTAGGATAAAAAGACAGCGTCAAAACTGCTATTCCTATTATAGTGAGGCTAGTAAAAAAGCCTTTGCGGGAAATAAATTTATTCATTATTGAGATGGTTTTGCTACAGGTATTTTCTTAAGGACCTTTATGACTTTGGGGGATATATTATTATAACCCATTAAGTTATTTGAAACGTAAATTAAAGCGATAAGTTTTTTGGACCCCTGTGTAGTAGGAAGGAGATGCTTGTTGAGGCGGTAAGCCTCTTTTACTCTTCTTTTAATATGGTTTCTGTCTGAAGCGTTTTTAAGCTTCTTTTTAGAAACGGATACCAGTAATTGATTGTCAGAAATCCCCAATTTATCAAGATACAATACCTTGAAGGGATATAAAAAAAAAGAGGAACCTTTATCAAAAAGTTCCTTTATTAACTTTTTGGAATGTAATCTTTCGTTCTTTGAAAATTTACATTCCATAAAATAGCACTGAATAAATTATCCCATAAATATAAAATGAGAGCGCATTATTTCTTAAGGGTCTTCTCAGAAGATACCGATAACTTATGTCTGCCTTTTGCTCTTCTGGCTTTAATTACTCTTCTGCCATTGGAAGTGGACATTCTCTCTCTGAAACCGTGCTTGTTTCTTCTTTTCCTGCGGGAAGGTTGAAATGTTCTTTTCATTATTGCTATATTTTAATCGCTTGATTCTCGTTTTTTAAAGGATTGCAAAGATAGAGAGGTTTTTTTTATTTACAAACCAGTGGCTTACTTTTGTTTAAGCCATTTCAATACATTTCATGAAATATACCCTAAGTACACCCTTACCAACGTCGCAAATACTGGAAATCCAACTGGAATTTAGGTGCGAAAAAGACGAAAAAATTGACCTTCAATTGCCTTCTTGGCGCCCTGGAAGGTATGAAATAGCCAATTATGCCCAATATATCAGCCGATTGGAGGTGACCGGTTCAGACGGAGAGGTGCCTTCAAAAAAACGAACAAAAGATCTTTGGACATTTTTTGCAAAATCATCAGGAAATTATAAAATTTCTTATTCTTACCATGCTGCCCAACTCGATGCAGGTGGTTCTTGGGTAGCTCCTGACCAGGTTTATATTAATTTTATTAATATTTGTTTTGCCATTTCTAACAGAACCGAAGAAAAAATAGCCGTAAAACTGGACCTTCCTCAAAATTATCAAGTTGCCTGTGCCCTACCCCAAGAGAAGAAACATACCATCTTGGCAAGCGATTATCAAGAATTGGTAGACAGTCCTTTTTTGGCAGCTGCGGATTTGCACCATAAAACCTATAAAGTAAAAACAACTACCTTTCATCTATGGGTGCATGGAAAGGTATATTTTGATTGGCCAAGCTTAATAAAGGAATTCAGTCGCTTTACCGAAAAGCAAATCGATGATTTAGGAGATTTCCCCGCTGAAGATTATCACTTTCTTATTCACATGCTGCCTTTTCCTCATTATCATGGTGTGGAACACCAGTTCTCTACGGTGATTACCCTGGGTCCGGACCGTTTATTCCAGACCCAGGAAGGTAGGGACAGGTTGATGGGAATCTCCTCTCATGAACTTTATCACTTCTGGAATGTATGTCGCATCCGCCCAAAGTCCATACAGCCCTATGACTTCTCTCGTGAAGCATATCTAAAGGAAGGACTAATCGCTGAAGGGGTTACAACCTTTATGGGTGATTTTTACTTGTTAAAATCAGGGTACTATTCTTCAGAAAGGTATTTTGAAGTTTTAGAAAAGTTGATGGAAAGAAGTTTTGAAAGTCTGGGTTGGGAGAATCAATCCATAGTGGATTCAAGCTTGGACCTGTGGCTCGACGGCTACAAACCCGGTGTACCAGACAAAAAAGTAAGCATTTATACCCATGGAGCACTTTTAGTGTTGGCAATGGATGTGATGCTTATGAAAGGAGAGAAGCGGATGCATTTCGCCATGCGAATTATGTGGGAGCGCTTTGGGAAAAATGCTACAGGCTATGAACTGAAAGACTTTGAGCAGGTAGTTGTTTCTCTGGCGAAGGATCAAGAGGATATGCAGCAGTTTTTTACGGATTATGTATGGAAAAAAGGGGATTTGTTTTCCTTGTTGCAAAAGGTGTTGCCTCAGATAGGGCTTCATATAGAAAAAAGAAGCTCCAATACTCCACTACAAAGTGATTTTGGAATGGTTACAGACCTTAAGGGTCATCTGATAAAAATACACCCCAAATCCCCGGCCTATACGCGACTGATGATAAAAGACCGAATATTGTCCTACGCTTTAGACAATGATGGCCTCCACCTGCAAATCAGCAGATGGGGCGAAACAATGGCGATAAGTTTGCCTACTGAAAAGACGCTATACTATGCAACGTATAAAATCACACTTACCGGTGATCTTTCAGACTTCAGCAAGTTTGTGGATCTTTAACCCGAAATATGCAATAGATCTTCTATTATGTGATGTAATCACTTATAAATCAGAAAGGTTGTTGCTGTTTTGGACTCTACCTGACGGGTAGACAGGTTCACCATAGCGGTGCTATGCTTGAGCCTCTAAACAGACTAATTTTCTTGTGTTTACATCACTCCCTGAGAAATTTCAAGGCAGGCATGAATAATAGAGGCAGTTCAAACTGCAAAAAATAAACGCACCCCTTTAATGGTAAAGAGGGCGCTAAGTTAGCTGTCCTACATTACTTTTTGCCGAGGTTTTAGAATCTGGGTTTAGGTTATGTTTCAAAGACAGGTGAAATGTACGGTTAGATGGCTTACATAAATCAGAAGATTGCCAGCATTGTTGCTAAAAAAAGGCAACAAAACCGCCAAAATCGTGTCTGAGTTTATCTTCTTAACTGGGGAGTGCATCCGTGGTAATGCTATTTTTACCTTTGCAGGACTCTAATTAGAAAACAATTAAACCAGATAGGAGCAATACCATGCAAGTAGAATAAGAAAAGGGACTTTAATACCCTTTTCTTATTCAAATAAAGAATTGTCAAGCGGTTCATTCAACTGTATTCTAACCACATGGGTCTCCATCGGCACGGGCAACATTGGATTTGAAATGGTTACTTTCATCGGAAACAATATGCCTTCGACTTCCTGATAATCATCAAATTCTACATCTCCAGCGACGTCTGCAATCATTTTTAATTTTAGCCCTGTGGCCACACTAAAATATTCCTTGCTTTCAAGTCCTGCAGAGTTGGTCACCATTAGTGTGTAAGCATCTTCACCTTTAATTAAGGTGTTTTCGCCTTTGGTCACTATAAATCCCATCTCCTCATAATACAGCTCAGGGAAAGCATAAATATTGGTTTTAAGTGTTTCCAATTCGTCAGCTGAAAGTGTTTTAACCTGCCCCATCGAACTCATGTATCCTTCATCATCTTTTACCACCGTCTTTTGTATCACACTTCCATTGACCACCATCTGTTGCATCAAACGCATCCCCTCCATATCCCTATTGGTATCAATTTCTATTTTCATCCCTTGAATTTCAGCCTCCATCACCAAAACTATCGTTTTGATAGCTGAAATTTTTTGTTCACCCCCTATGGCTTTGATATAATCATTAATGATTTCCTGCGGGGTTTTCTCTGGCAAAGAATCTGTACCAATAATGGCATGGGCGACGACATGCTCCGTCACAAACAGTAAGGCTATAAGTAAAGGAAAAATATATTTTCTCATTAATATCATGAATATAATTAATTAAAATCTTGGTCAGAAACAGGGACATTTAATTCCACCTTTGTTACCTCCGTTTCAAGAGAAACAGGTAACATTGGGCTTTTAATGGACATTATTACCGGAACCATAATGCCATCAAATTCCTGGTATTCAATAAATTTGGTGTCGCCAGAAAGTTTGTTTTCACTCCTCAGTTTCAAACCATTTTCTATACTGTAATAGTTGATTACTTGCCCTCCAGTGGGATTAGAAATGATGATTTTGTAAGTCGCTTTTCCATCTATATCTGCAGCCCCATCTAAAGTGAGCGTGTAGCCCATGGTTTCATAATATAGTTCAGGAATTAACCATAAGGAAGCCATTTTAACATCTTCGTATTGTTCGTCTGTCAAGGCTTGGGATTTCCCCATAGAACTGACAGTAGCTTTACCCTCTTTTACTATGGTCTTGGAAGCTTCATTACCCATTACGATTACTTTTTGTGCCAACCGCTGGTTTTTCGCATCATAAAGAGCCATCATATCCAATTTTGTACCCTGAACTTCAGCCGTCATTTCCAGTTTAGCTGTTATTATATTTTCCACTGCAGCCACACCTCCCACTGCTTTAAGGTAGTCAGCAATAACATCCGAGGCCGTTTTATTGTCGTCAGACAATTGGATTTCCTGAACCTCTTCCCCTTTGTAATTGTACATGGTCAGCTCTCCAAATTGGGACAAGCCTTCCTTTATGGCTGAGCCATTCCCAACCACAGTGATGTACATGTTATCCGGCTTGAGGTATTTTACCGCAACCTCATTTATAGCGGCTACGGTAAGGCGGTCCAGTCGCTGAAGGTAACTGCTGTAAAAATCTTCAGGCAAATTGTACCTTTCAATATTTATGGCAAAAGTGGCAATGTTGTTTGGGTTCTCAAGAGACCTTCCAAACCGACCACTTAGATTAGCTTTAGCTGTTTTAAGCTCCTCTTCTGTGATCCCATTTTCTTCTAGATTCCTGATTTCATATATCATTTCATAAACGGATGAATCCGTCACTTCATTCCTTACAGAGGTGCTTGCAGAAAACCGAGCAATGAGTTTATCTGACCCAAAATTTGACCTTGCCCCATAAGTATACCCTTTGGTTTCCCTCAGGTTGCCATTGAGTCTGGAATTAAATCCTTCCCCCAGAATGAAATTCATTACCCTGGTGGCCATATAATCTGGGTTGGTGAGGTGCATCTCCACAGGAAAGGCAATATTGATTACCGACTGAACAGCAGAGGAGCGATCCAGTAGTGCCACCTTGTTTTCTGTGGGTAGTTCAGGTTTCTGGTACTCAAAATTCGGAACCTCTCCTTCTTCCCATGAAGCAAAATATTTGTCCACCAGTGCTTTTGCTTCTTGAGCATCAATGTCACCCACTATAGCCAAGTAAGCAATATTGGGCTTAAAATAAGTTTGGTAATATTCCTTTACATCGTCCAGCGTTACATTTTCAACAGTTTCTTCGGTCATGGTCTCACCATAAGGATGCTCCTTACCAAAAACCAGGGCATTGGAAATAACTCCTGCCAAATAATCAGGATCATCTTTTGAGGAAGCCAATGAAGTTAGCGTTTGCTTCTTTAGCTTCTCAAGTTCCTCTTGAGGAAATACTGGATTATAGAGAACGTCCGTCATTAAATCCAAAATCTTTCCCTGGTGTTTTTTAAGGGACGATGCAGAAAGAGACGTGGAACCGGCTCCCAGCGAGGCACCCACAAAGTCGATTTCCTCATCGAGTGCTTCCTTTGTTCTAGAGCTGGTTCCTGCCATCATCATGTCTCCAACGAAACCAGTCAGTCCTGCATTATCCCCTTCAAAAAGTGGATCCCTATCCAAGATCAAGTAAAATGCTACCCTAGGCAGTTTATTATTCGGTACGACAAAAACTTTCAAGCCATTTTCCAGCGTAAATGTGGCTGGATCGGTAAATTCAATTTTGGGTGCGGGCCCCGGAGGTGGTAAAACACTTCTGTCTACTTGTGCTTGTGCCCCTAAGGTAAATAGTACGGCAAAAATAAATATATATAAAGTCTTCATTTTTCTAGCAGTTAGGGTTTCTATTGGTTTTGAGCCGATTCCTGTGGCTTAGGAAGGTAATACAATACCACTCTACCATCAAGGGTCAGGTACTTCTTGGCCACCCGCTGTATGTCTTCCTTACTTACTTTGCGGTACACTTCCAACTCTCTATTGATGTACTCGGTATCTCCATAAAACAAACTGGCTTCAGCAAGATTTTGGGCGATCCCTTCAATAGATGAATTTTTACTTACCAGGTTATTTTCAATGATATTCTGCAATTTCTGAAAGTCCTGATCCGAAATTCCTTCTTCTTGCACCTGCTTTATTAAGACATCAATTTCTTTTTCAAGATCTTCTGGAGCAATGCCCATATTGGCAATGCCGTACATTATAAAAATGCCTCCGTCTTCCAGGTCAAGTGGAATTGCAGCCACCACCAAAGCTTTTTGTTGTTTGTCTACAAGCTCCTTGGTCATCAGCGAAGATTTGCCTCCGGTAAGGTAAGTGGAGAGCATTTCCATCGCATAAGCATCTGGGTGATTTTTAGGTGGAAGATTGTAAGCCTGAATGATCGCAGGTATTTGGATATTGTCATAGATAATATCCCTGATCTCTGTTTCTTTTTTCGGCTCTACTATATCTGGTCTATAGATGGCTTTCTTTCCTTTAGGAATCTCCTTAAAATATTTCCTTACCCACTCTTCCGTCTGAGAATAATCAATATCCCCAGCGATGGTGAGTATGGCATTGTTAGGAACATAGAAATCTTTATAAAACTGCATGAATTCATCCAAACTTGCCGCATTCAGATGGTCTAGAGAACCAATTGGCGCCCAGCGGTAGGGGTGCTTGCTATAGGCCCTTACCAAGGTTTCAGGAAGAATGGTTCCATAAGGCTGATTGTCATAACGCTGGCGTTTCTCCTCTTTGACCACTTCCCGCTGTGTTTCCAGGCCTATTTCATCTATTTTGGCATGCAACATGCGCTCGCTTTCCAGATAAAGCGACAGTTCCAGGTAGTTTGAAGGCATTAGCTCATAGTAATACGTAATGTCATTGCTCGTAAAAGCATTTAATGCACCACCATTGCCTTCTACCAAATCAGAATATTGACCTCTCTCAATATTTTCTGAACCCTCAAAAAGAAGGTGTTCGAAGAAATGGGCAAATCCAGTACGTTCTGGGTCCTCATTCTTGGACCCTACATGGTACATCACCGACGTAACGACTATGGGCGTCTTGCTGTCTTTGTGCATGATCACCTTCAAACCGTTGTCCAAAGTGAATTCCCTAAAATCAATTTTGGTTTGGCTAAAAGCTAAGGTTTGGATAAAACACAGGCCAACTAACCAAATTAAATGCTTTTTCATAGGTTTATAATTATAGTAAAATTGCTATTTATGCTTTCTAAAGTCAGCTCCTTCTTGACACATTTCCAAATTAGCTGTCTTTATATTTTTAGTCGAAGGTATGATTTTTCTAGGCCAATTGCTCAGGATTTAATCTGTTCTACTAACGCTTTTATGGCAGCAAGGTTTTTTTCGTTCTGAGCATCCAAGATCTCGAAAAACGCTTCCGAAACGAGTTCAGGATTTCTTAACAAAACTCCGAATTCCTTCATACGCTTTTTTTCTTCTTCCAGACAATATTTTGCTATTTCTTTCGCATTGTCATGATCGAGAGAGGTTTTGAAGTTATTCCAAGATCTCGAAAACAAATTCATTAAACTCCCCTCTTCTACAGGGATTCCTTCCAAAAGGTAAATCTCTTCCTTGATCGCATTAATCAAGACTAATTTTTCTTTGGCTCGGTCTATAATAAATTCTCTTATTGTCCCTTCTTCCACATTTCTAGCAGCATCCTTATAACTTTTTATGCCATCATAAGTGTTTTTAAGTATCTGGTTCAGGTAATTAATCAGTTTTGTTTGGTTAGCCATATAAAATTTTATGCCGGTTTGAAAGGTTAAATATATCAAAATGCTTTTATCCCTCCTACAGGACTAGAAATTAGCTTTCCTACCTGTTTGATTTTAGGTATGCATTGAATATATTGCTCAAGCTTAACAACAAAAACTTTAGCCCCCAAATCAATGAGAATCTTTTCAATACCGGTAATAGTTACCTGTTTAAATTTATTTTTTGTTTTTTCCTGTACTCAAAAAACAAGCCAAGAAGAATCAGGTAAAACCTGGTACAAAGGCAATCTACATACCCATTCTTATTGGAGTGATGGAGATGAGTTTCCCGAAGTGATCATGGGTTGGTACAAAAAGCAAGGCTATCATTTTGTCGCTTTGTCTGACCACAATATTTTCCAGGAGGGAGAAAAATGGGTTTCTATCAAAAAAGACAGTCTGTATAGAAATGCTTTTCATTCCTACCTAGATGAATTCAGCGATACGTGGGTGGAATACGAGCAGGAAGGAGAGGGTTTGAAAGTCAAATTGAAGACTTTCGAAGATTATGAACCCTTATATAAAGAGAAAGGAAGGTTCATTATGCTTCCTGCGCAGGAGATCACTGATGGTTTCGATGGTAAACCTTTGCACCTCAATACTACAAATCTTGACAAACTAATCACCCCAAGGGGAGGGGAAAGTGTGGTAGAAGTCCTACAAAACAACATCAATGCTGTTTTGGAAGCTCGCAAAGCATCAGGAAAACCCATGATGGTACATATAAATCATCCAAACTTCGGTTGGGCCATTACGCTTGAGGACATGATCCGATTGAAGGGTGAGCGATTTTTCGAGGTTTATAACGGACATCCTGCGGTTAATAATTTAGGTGATTCCACCAGAATTGGCTATGAGGCCATGTGGGATTTTATCAATATCGCTTATTTAGAAAAAGGCCAACCTTTAATTTTTGGCTTGGCTACAGATGACAGCCACAACTACCACAAGCAAGGCGCAAGCTTTAGCAATGCCGGCAGAGGCTGGGTAGTCGTTCAGGCTGATTCTTTGGCACCCGGTGCCTTGATAGCATCCCTGGAAAAAGGTGATTTCTATGCCTCCACAGGTGTGGAATTGGAAGAGCTTAGCTATTCAAACAATACATTGCATGTTGCTGCTCTTCCCAAAGAGGGAGTAAATTACACCTTGGAATTTATTGGATGTAAAGCAGGTGAAAAAGACACCCAAGTATTAAAGACCATTGAAGGCAACGAAGGATCCTTTGAAGTAAGTGCCGACCTACTTTTCGTTAGGTGCAAAATAACCTCATCCGAACCACAGCCCAATCCAGTAGAAAACATGAAAAACCAACTGGCCTGGACCCAGCCGGTAAGACCTGAGTAAAAACCTTTGACACGAAATAGAAAATCTATTTCCTATTTCGTGCTAAAATCACATCCCGAGAAGGGTCGGGAATTCCTATTGCACAACCCAAGGTTAAAAACAGCTATCTACCATTAACTTTCAACAAAAATGTCAAAATTTACAAGGAATGAATTTTTGAAGACTGCTGGCTTATCCCTGACAGGGGCCCTCTTACCAGGTTATTCCACCAAAGCGGAAAATTCCAAATTTTCACATCAAAATCCTTCGGCTAACCCCAAACCGCTGAAATTGGGACTTATGACGTACAATATTGGAAAGGATTGGGATATTGAAACCCTTATTGAAAATTGTTCTCAAACTGGCTTCAAACACATTGAATTACGGACTACCCATAAACATGGGGTGGAAGTAAGCATGAATAAAAATCAAAGGAGCGAGGTAAAAAAACGATTTGAAGATTCGCCAATTGAAGCCATTAGCCTGGCAAGTGCCTTTTCTTACCATCATCCCGACCAAAGCGAATTAAAAAACCACATAGAAGGAACAAAAGCCTATTTACAGTTAGCCGCAGATGTTGGGGGACAAGGCATCCGGGTGTTTCCCAATGCCTTGCCAGAGGGAGTGGATCGTGAGAAAACCATGAAACAAATTGGGAAATCAGTAGCCGAATTAGGGCTATTCGGCCATAACTTAGGAGTGGAAGTAAGACTGGAAGAACATGGTCAGGATACGGACAATATTCCCGTTATCAAAAAAATAATTGACTATGCGGATAGCCCATACGTATATGTGATCTGGAATTCATCTCCAAACGATGTTCTGGGAGAAGGATTGGAAGCCCATTTCAATATGGTAAAAGATAGGATAAGATGCGTACATCTCAGGGAACTGTTCAATGGTTATCCCTGGCGCAAGTTTTTCAGCCTATTGCGCCAATCCGGATATGAAGGATATTTGGATGCGGAATTATCAGAGCAGAGCTGTGAACCTATACGGATGATGAATAATTACCATACCCTATTTTTAGCCCTTCAAGACGCTGAAGCATAAAGACAGGAGAAAAACATTGTGACTGTTACTCCCCCTCCAGGTGTGAGTATTGGCCTTTGGTGGTGACTGGGTGTAATTTGCAATTACTCCCTAATATTATTTCCAATTTGTAATTGGAAAATACGTTAAAATCACCAATAATCGGCTATCAACCCTTTCATCAATTGCCACGGGTTTCAACCCGGAATAGGGAAATATAAACATAAGATTTTGGCGGTATTGTTGCCTTTTTTAATAGCAAAAATGCTGACAAAATCCCGACCCAAGTTAGCTACTTAACGTTACTTTTTCAACGTATTGGAATCCGGATTAAACAAAAAAAAACTCCGCCGGAATGGCGTCAGACGGTTTTTTGTTTTTAACGCCATTGAGCCATCAATTTTACTAATCTTCATAAGGCTGGTACTTGGTGTGGATCATATAAAAAGGTAAACCATGGCAAAATGTCTTCTCATGTTAGCAAGGAAACGTTACGTTTACTAAGTCTTAAATGCAGGTGAATAATCCAAGGCCTATAATAGGTTTAGTGATGATAACTATAAAATATTTTTATGTTAGTTATCTCCTCAGGTCTAACTTAACACCGGAATGATGGATGCCTATAAATAAAATTAACAGCTTTTTACCTGAATATTGTTTCGTTTTCTACTTATTAAAATTTTCCAAAGACCATTCTACCACTTCATTTCTTATTTCCTTTGAAAAGCGGTTATAATCCTCTGGTTTACTCAACTGAATTTTACCTTTAGCTCCAAAAAGGCCATAAACATCGGTTACTTCGCTGATGACGCTGGACACATCTTCACTCGAATGGTATTGATCCCATTTGGGAGCCACCACAAGTAAAGGTCGTGGTGCTATGGCCCCAAGTATTTCATCAAAATCGTAAGGGATTCGATCTTCATTGCCAACAAAAAATCCTAATTTAGGTAGCAAACCATGAAGGTGCGAATACCGGAAAATACCTTCTGCGGTTTTTCCGTTTTGATCGGTCCTCATGGGTGTAAATCCGGCGATGGACACAACTCCGGCAATCCGCTGATCCAAGGCTGCACTGTATAAGGCCACAGTACCACCAAGAGAATATCCCGCCACTAAAATCCTGTTTTTGTCTAAAAATTCGATATTTGAAAGTTCATCTATGGACCACCTGACATCCGCCACCATTCTACCCAATTTACTCCACATGGGGAATCGTTCGTAAAACAGCTTTCCTTCCTCCAGACGGGTACCAAAACCAATTTGGTCGAAGGCATAGACTGCAAAACCTTTCCTAATAAATTCTTGTATAATGGCTGCTGATTTACCCATCCCTTTTGAATAGCTGAATTCATGAAGAAGAACCACTACTGGTAACTTATCGGTTAAAGGTGCTCCACTGGAATTTTTAGGGAAATAAAGGTTTCCAAAGGAAATGGGCCTTACTCCTATTCCGTCTTCCACATCAGGTACGCCAACCACCGATCTCATATAATCCGGTTGTTGACCGGGACCGAGGGAGGGTGGTTCTATTCCCATTCCCCAGTGGATTTTAGTTTTTATTCTGGCCACCTTCCGCTCCCAATCAATGGGGTTTTGAATAGGATCTCCATTTTCATCTACCAACAGATCGCCTGATTTCACGCGTTCAAACTCCAGTGGGTTGATGATTATACCAGACAAGCCCAACCATTTCGAAAAGGAATAATCATGGTAAAGCTTATTTTCAGGCTTTATGGTACCCCTTCCAAATACAAAATCAAAAAAATCCAGGTACCGTTCCATATCCCTGGCGGAAGGAGCATGGAGTCCCTGGCGCAGATCAAGTGCAACATGATCACTTGCGCCTAAGAAATCATATGCCTTCTTTGCAGAAAGGTAGGCTTGCTCAATGCCCCAACTGTTCCCGGCTGATTCGGTTATTGAGGAACTTAACATCAATCCCCTGGGCGCAACCAAAGCCATTAAGGAATTTTGATCAACTGGCAATTTGTGCTCCCTGCCAACAAAAAACCGAAGCCTGGGATGTAGCCAATGTGGCTGCCAGCGGGTCAACAACTCAATGGTTTCAGTATTATAAATATCTGAAGTATATCGAAAAGGGTTCTCACCACCTGTCCCTCCACTTATGGGAACGACTGCCTTGATCCTTTCATCATAAGCAGCGGCCCACAGCGCCATTTTCCCATTTCTGGACAAACCAGTCAATGCCAGCTGTTCTTTATTGATATATGGAAGGGTATAAAGGTAATCTATGGCCCTGGACACTGCCCATGCCCAACGATTGATTGTGCTGAAGTCAAATTCAGGCCACCATAAATCCATGTATTTTTCACTGTCATCAGATAATCCATATTTGGGATCCGTAGCTGCAAACCGAACCCCAATGTATCCTCTTCTCACTGCAGCTTGTATCCAATTAATTTGATTTTCTTTCCAGGGACAAATGAAAACTGGAAAAGGACCTTCCCCAGGAGGAATTACCAGGGAAATGTGCAACTTCGCGGTATGATCAGGGCCAAATTCCAGGAGCACCTCTTTTTCCGTAAGTTCACCTATCTTTTGATTCCGCAGTACTTTGGCCCTAAGGTTATCGGGAGGGGGTGGAAAACTACCGGTAATCCAATGCTGGGTTTGCTCTTTGATCCAGTGCTTTTTTTGCATCCATTGCCCCATGGATGCTACAGGAATATTTTCTCCCCCCTCATCTAAAATCAAAGGATCTGGCAAAAAGGGAAGAGAGGGTAAACTTTTAAAATCAGGAGGTAATTCCCCAGTTCGCTTTTGCCAACTGCTCCAGGAACTATCTACAGGAGTTGGCGGAAGGGCATCGGATCTTCTGAGGTGGTCGGGCTCCAATACGGAAAACAATTCCTCAAGGTATTGTTTCCTCCTCTCCTCGGGATGATCATCGGCATTTTGGGCCATGATCGGTTGATAAATACAAAGAAAAATAATGAATGCCAATGTCGAGTATATGCCCTTCATATTGCTATTTGATCGGTCGTTAATTTTTATCTTAATACTATAAATGTCTCGGAAGAAATTTTTTCAATTATCCAAATTTCTGCCCAGCACCCCTCTCTGGTCTAAGTTTAAGCGATAGCGGCAACTTAGACTCACCATGACGAAAGTTTTCAACTTTAGTAAGCCCCTAATATCTTTATAAATTACAATTGGTTTAAAATTCGAAATCTTTTTCCTATTCTCAAAACCAAATTGCAAATTCGGATGGATATCCGAGTGTAGATTCAATCTACCCTCAGGCAAAGACTTCAAGTGGCATACTTCTACATATCTGAAAAAATGCCGAAAATCCAAAAGAAAGCAGGAAAAAATGGATACTGTGGATGTTTGGCAGAGCTGGTAAAAGAAACGCTACCAACGAAACATCCCAATTCTAGCAACAATACCACCACTTTATAGCACTTTTTAAAGTCGTAATGTTGCAGCAACGCCTGTATTACCTTCCTAAAAACCCTGTAGAAGCTGGGCTTGTAGCAATACCTGAACATTACCAGTATAGTAATGCCTAAGATAATGCGGGTGGGAAGGGAATTATACCTATTATTTTTGCTACCTGAGATAGGGTTATGGAAGTTAAAACTTTCGGCATTTTTGGTCTAAGTTACGCGTTGCTAAACTTAGACCAGACATGACTGCCGAACAAATTGCCGGACTTCCTTTTTTGAAAAATGAATTTCAAGGTATTCAATAATCGTCGCAAAACCTGTTTGGGCACGCATAGTCCATACGATTTCTAAAGCCATTTCTTACACTTCGCCATTACTTCCTCATGGGGGATAACTTCACCTTTATCTGCTTGAGCAAGACCTATTTCAATCTCTGTCCGCTCTTCGGCACTAATTTTGTCCCACCTATCCACTTCTTTCTTTTTCTTTAAAGTAATAAACTCATGGAGTACTTTGGCATCGTTTAGTCCCGCAAGCCATTCTATCAACTGTAATTTCTCTGACTGAATATCCATAAAACTGCCTTTTATCAAATATACTATTTTTTCATTTATTTTTCCTTCTGCTCTAAGTTATCCATTTCTAAACTTAGACCCCGCATGGGGGTTTACTTGAACCATGTCATCGGTACAGTGATGATCATAAATTATCATTCAAATTAACTTAAATCCAAAATAATTCCATTGATGGATCAAAAAATTATAAGGCAGTACTTAAAAAAAGAAAAGCAATAGGCTCTTTAAAAGTGTTTTTTGATTTGAAAAAAATTAACATTAATATTATAGTTATAAATTATTTCAAAAAATGCCTATATCAAATAAGCTTATTTTCTATATATTTTTTCTTGGGGTAACTTGTAGCTGTCATGAGCGCTCTGGCAATGAATCAACAATTTCAAATTCAATATCCTTTTCCATTGATACTGTTTATGTAGATGCAAAAACAGAATTTCTGTTTTTATTTGGGAATCTTGCCGGATCAAGCATCTCAAGAAATAAAAGCCTTTTATGTGTTTTCAATAGAATAGAGATGGCACTTGAGGTAATAGATCTCGATTGTCTTATGCTAAAAAAGAAAATTCAGTTTGAAATAGAAGGCCTGTATGGGACAGGCCCTTACATATCTGATTTTTCAATTTATAATAGTGATGAAGTTATATTTCATACAAATAATAGGTATGGTCACTTCGACTCTAAAGGTAAGAAAATTAAGAGTTATCAATTTGATTTTGGTGATAGTGGATTGAGTGAGGTAGAATATTTAAGCAGACTATTTAGTTGGGATAAAGGAAAAGTAAATTTTGGTATAATATCCAATTCAGTTTCTGACCTCACTTACTTAGCGGAAATTGATCTCAATAGCGGAGAAATAAAAAGAGTTCCTCTGCCGGAGTTTAAGGATCTCAAAGATTATGCCGTGAGCATTACCAGAAATGGGCGAACTTCAGGTGGATTTGGCCCACGTGTCAAAATTTCTCAATCGTCTAATAGAATGATTCTGAGTAGTGATTTTTCAAATAAATTTTTTATTTACCAACTTGGCAGTAAAGAATTATCATTCAAAACAGTAGAAAGCAGCATCATACCAAATCAAAAAGAATTACCGGAATTCAATGTTGCAGAAACCATGGACCAATATTACAGCTTTCAGCAAGCCTATTATGAGGATATAAATTTCTTACCTCCATTTTGGGATGAAAGAAGAGAAGTGTTTTTAAGGTTTTCATATAAAGAAATTTTAGGGGATTTAAAGAATGAGTATGGAAAACCCATTGCATCCAATTGTAAACTGTCCAATGATAAAACATATTCGGGTATGAGGTCTTTATTTCCTTAAGCCATTTATAGGCTTTACCATAATGCCCTCTAAACCTTTTATACTTATTCATTGCCCATTTGGCTATCCGAAAGTGTAACTGCCTAATCAGCTTATGTAGACCGATTGAATTGATTCCCCCAAAGTAATTGATCAATCCCCGCATTTGGGTATTGATCCGAATCGCAATTGCCTGTAAGCTTAGGTCACTTTGGCGATGCCATTTTCTTTGCCTCCATTCATCTACGACCTTGGTAATTACTTTTTGGCTCATTTCACACCCGTATCCCAAAAACAAACTCCCTTTCTCCCGTTTTGAACGATAGATCCTTGGTTGGAAACTGAATCCAAGAAAGTCAAACTTGTTTCCGTATCCTTTCTTTTCCTTCCTCCGATAATCCTTGCAATACACGATCTTGGTCTTGGTTTCATTCAGACGCAGATGACATTCCTGTAACCTTGAACGTATCTCCCCTAGAACCTTGATTGCTTCTGCTTCGCTCTGGCAATGAACAACGATATCATCCGCATAGCGTACAAATACCATCCGTGGATATCGGAGTTCAAGCCATCTGTCAAGCACATAATGCAGGTACAGGTTCGCAAGCAATGGACTGATTACTCCTCCCTGTGGCGTGCCTCTGCCCTGTTTCTCGATAAGATTTCCATCTTTAGACTGAACAGGACTTTCAAGCCATCTACGGATATACATCTTTACCCATTTTTCCTCTACGTGTCTGTCAAGTGCTTTCATCAATAGTTCATGGTCTACCTCATCAAAATAACTCTTGATATCCATGTCGATTACCCAACCATAGTTGTGTACATTTTCCTGTACTTGCTTAATGGCCTGATGGGCACTCTTCATTGGACGATAGCCATACGAGTCTTTGTGAAAAACGCTTTCCAGACGGGGTTCAAGATACGTCTTGATTACCTGCTGTGCTATTCGGTCACCCACTGTGGGTATCCCCAACTTTCTTTTGCCTCCATTGGATTTAGGTATCTCTACTTCCCTCACCGGTTGCGGATAGTAACTGCCCGATGCTAATCTGTTCCATATCTTGTACAGGTTGCCTGATAGGTCTTGTTGGAAATCTTCCAAACTCTCCTTATCAACCCCTGCACTTCCCTGGTTAGATTTCACCTTGCGGTAGGCTGACCTCACCATTTCTCGGGTAATAGGTACCGTTTTCGATTCTGTCTCAAACAATAATTTCATCCTCTTTTCAAAGTTGTTCTAAAATTTGAAACTGTATGACCAATGCCCTTCGCTCCATCCCCATTACAGAAATTTCATCACTACTATGGCATTGTCCGACTTCCTGTTTTGCTTCGCTATTTCGACCTCATAGGCACGTCCTACTTGTGTCTTTTCGCTTTACATCAAAATCAGGATCTCTCGTGTTCCTTATAGAAGCCTGAATAAGAGTCCCCGAAAATACGGGGCAGGCTATGTCTCCTTTATGACGATTGTCCCATAGCCAGAAGGTAAGTGTCCGCTATGATTATTCATTCGTCGCGTAGAAAACGAACTTTTGACAATGTATTACCTTTATCGACATTTCATCGGAGATTCACTTACGTTCATCTCTCTTATTCGCACCTGATCCGTCTAGCGAACCTTTTCCTCTTTCCGTTCAATACCGTTTCGTTACCAATCCAGCACCGAGAGGTGGTTTGCAACCTCCGCTTACTCAGCGATTGCGGTAGACCTACTACCATCTTCTATAAAACATGTCTTTGATTCGCATCAAGGACTTCACGACACACCTACACCCAGTCGGGGTTTTGATGGCCCAAAATATTCTCCTATATTATGCTATCAAGGAATGCTACTATTCTCGATAATGGCATTTTCTATTCATAGACAGTAAATATTCTTAATTTTGAGCTTATGAAAATCACACTTGACATAGATGACAGCAGATTTGATGCTTTCCTGAGCTATATTAAGACCTTGGATTATGTAACTATCAAGAAAGAAGATGTAATTCCACAATGGCAGCAAGAGGAAGTCAACAAGCGATTACAAATGATTGATCAGGGAGAGATGGAAACCCGAAGCTGGGACGAGGCAAAAAAGGAGGTCTTCAAAAAATAATATGGTTTATTCCATTTCAATTGCGGAGGCGGCTGAAAATGATATCCGAAAAGCATTCCTCTGGTATGAGGAGCAAAAAGTTAACTTAGGTGGGTTCTTCGAACAGTATGTCTCCAATGCTGTTAAAAGCATTCAAGGCAATCCACTTAAAACTCAAATCAGGTACGGAAACACCCGTATTTTCTTTTTGGAAAAGTTCCCATTTGGCATTCACTTCCGCATCAATGAGACCGAAAAACATATTCTCATTGTAGCTGTTTTCCATACTTCAAAAGATGCTGAAAATTGGAGGCAATAAACGTAGAATACACGTACGACTTGTTAAGTTTCCACTATGTCGCAATAAACTAGGGCTAGGTAGGTAGAAATGAAATTTATAGATTTATTTATTGAATTAAGGGATTTTTGTTATGTTAGGGCGCAAAAAAAGTATGACGATAAATATGCGAAAAACGAACATAAGTTTTATTTAAAAGTGTTATTTACACCATATTATATGGCGATATTAGTAATCCTAAGTGGTTTAATCAATAAAAGTGGAAGCAACCTAAATTTTGTTCAAGATGATTTTATGAATGTTATTATAGTAATGACACCACTAGTCGTAATATATATTAGTGTTCAATTTTATATACTCTAAAACAGAAGCTATTCCTATAGACAAGAAAAAGGAAGAAGGTAAGTATAAAAAATTAGTTAGAAAAAGTAATTTAGTACTAATTGTAGGAATAATGTTGTTTTCACTCGTGCCCTTTTTATTCTTATAGTTCTATTTTATTAAACTGGAATATGAGCCCCTCTCTCGTCTAAGTTTAAGCGATAGCGGCAACTTAGACCTATCATGACGAAAGTTTTCAACTTGAGTAGTTCCCCTAATATATTTATAAATTACAATTGGTTTAAAATTCGAAATCTTTTTCCTATTCTCAAAACCAAATTGCAAATTCGGATGGATATTCGAGTGTAGATTCAATCTACCCTCATTCAAAGACTTCAAGTGGCATACTTCTACATATCTGAAAAAATGCCGAAAATCCAAAAGAAAGCAGGAAAGAATGGATACTGTGGATGTTTGGCAGAGCTGGTAAAAGAAACGCTACCAACGAAACATCCCAATTCTAGCAACAAAACAACCAGCCTATAGCCCTTTTTAATGTGGAAATTTGCAGCAACGCCTGGATTACCTTCCTAAAAACCCTGTGGAAGCTGGACTTGTAGCAATACCTGAACATTACCAGTATAGTAATGCCTAAGATAATGCGGGTGGGAAGGGAATTATACCTATTATTTTTGCTACCTGAGATAGGGTTATGGAAGTTAAAACTTTCGGCATTTTTGGTCTAAGTTACGCGTTGCTAAACTTAGACCAGACATGTGATATTATTCTTAAACCTGGATTTCTCAGTCACAAATATTCATTCTCTACCGCCAAATCCTAAAAATTAATAACTGGCAATAAATTTCTTTTTTAGAAATCAATTCTGTATATTTTTATTAACCATTTAGAATAGGCAAACAGTAAAAATAATTATGCCATATGGAAGGAAAATGGCTTGATGCAAAAAGAGGTTTCAGACTTTTGTTAAGTAAAATTTACAATTTTAGAATAAAAATATTATGATCACAACCTATCATTTATCATCCGCTCAGGAAGTAAGCACAGATATACTGGATGCTATTAAGGCTACCTTTAAGTCAAAGCCTATCACTATAATTGTAGAAGAGGACATCAGCGATTATGAACTTACGACAGATATGAAAACCGTATTGGATGAACGTTTGCAAGAAGATGAAAGCACTTATCTCACTTCTGAAGAGTCCATAGACAAACTCCATAAAAAGTATGGCGTATAATATCATCGTTTCACCTCGTACCCAAAAGGAAATTGAAAACGCCATTGAATATTATGCTTTATATAGCACCAAAGCTCCTTTATATTTTATTACGGCACTAAAAGAGGCTTATACCACATTGGAAACGAACCCATTTTTCAGGGTAGGCTATAAAAACATCCGTTCTCTAAAACTCAAGAGATTTCCACATTCATTATATTTTGTCATTAACGAAAATCGAAATACCGTTAGGGTACTTTCCTGTTTCAACAACAAAAGAAACCCCGGTAAAAGACCGGAATTGTAACCTCTAAAAGTGTGGATTGTCAGGATTTTATTTTTTAATCGGGTAAAATCCCTTTCTCAGTTCGAATAAACTTTCGAATGATTGGCCAGTATAAATAATTCTCATGGCCTTAACCTTTTCCTTTCTGGTCTAAGTTTAAGCGATAGCGGCAACTTAGACCCATCATGACGAAAGTTTTCAACTTGAGTAAGCCCCTAATATCTCTATTAAATTACAATAGGTTTAAAATTCAAGATCTTATTCCCAATATCCAATCGCATTTCGGTTGGATATTCGAGTGTAGATGCAATCTACACTCAGGCAAAGGTTATGAAAGTTGAAAACTTTCATCATTTTAGGTCTAAGTTACGCGTTGCTAAACTTAGACCAAAGGTACCTATTTATTTACTCTACTTTCTCAGAGCTTGAAAAGCCTTACCACATCACTCCGGCACCACGCCAACCATATCTACATTCAAGTAAATGCCTTCACGGCCCGTTCCTTGAATCCTTATCAATGAGGCAACTGGAGGTCTTTCAGGGTTATAAAATTCGGTCCTTACTTTCATCAAGCCCTCACGCCCTTTTTCATGGGAAGGATAGTAACTTGCTTTTACCAAGTGGTCGTAACTGGATCCTGCTTTTTGAAGAATCCGTGAAAGGGTTAGAAACAAGTTTCTCGCTCTTTCCTCCTCCTCTTTTCCTTCTTCTGCATACAAGCCAGAAGTAAACAATAGTCCCCCTTTTTTGATATCTACTACCCTACTGTAAGTGGTAGCCTGAATCATCCATGGTGGTGCGTAATAACTGACGGCTTCTTTGTCATTTTGGTTCTCAGGAGCAGAAGCGATCAATTCTATTTCTGCCTTGTTTTCCTCTAGCAACCATTCTACCATGACAATTGGCGGTGCTTTCTGCCCTCTAAAAAAGGCAGCGATCACCTCTTCCACTGCTGCTGCATTTTCAATTGGATTGATAAAAGCCTTTATTTGGACCACATTACTGGCACTAGCCCCAATATAAGCGAGTGTAGCCAAAAGGTTTTGCATGGTTTTGTCACTGGCCTCCAAAAGGTCTTTTCCAGGTTCCGCCTGACCTGCAATAAATACCTTCCTACCTGAAGGTAAAACGGCAAGCCCAGAACGATTGGATTTTCCAGTAAGCCCTTCTTCAAGGTAAAGGCTGACGCCCCTATTGCTTTCGGAAGTCAAAGGCCCAAGGGCAATCGCATCTAGGGTTAACAATACATTTTCCCGTGGCTGTGCACCAACAATCAAGGTAATGGCCGGAAATGCTCCTTCAGGCAATAATTCCCTAATCAATTCCTTAGCAGGCTTGGAATGGTCTTCCTTCTGAAGGTAAACGTTTATTCTTAGCAGCTTGCTTAGGTTTGTTCCACCGGATTCCAGTGTCTTCTCCAGATTTTTGAAAACCTGAGTTACTTGTTCTTTGAGGTCACTACCGCCAACTACTATCCCTGATTTATCCACTGGGAAAATTTGATCCGTAAATGCCAATGGAACATCTCCCACAACAGTTGCCAAGGAGGTGCCCGTTTTATCATTCGGCTCGATATAGGTAATGCCTGTTGATTTGTCTTGGAATTGCCCCTTTGTTTCCAAAATCATCCCAAAAAAAAATAGGAGTAAAACAAGTGGGTATTGAATGGTCAAACGCTTCTTCTTCGGAATATTGAGCCGGGGAAAAATCCCCATGCTACCTTTAAAAACTTTATTGAGAATTGCCATGATTAAGCTCGATTTTAATGGTTGGTAAGACTATAATTATTATTACTTATTCTTAAATCTAATTATTTTACTAATAGCGGAAACGGTTGCTTTCAGATAAGGCAACCAAATGCTTTTGTATTGTTTATTAACTTCCAATTTGTGAAATTGCCTTACCTTTTTGAAAATTAAACCATTGTACTTCCAAAAATCAACCGTAAACGACCATCACTCTATTCCAAATCATTTATCCCTTTTGCTTATTCGTCAGCTTCATAAACCAGTTCGCCGGCAACTATTGTTTTCTTTATTTTCATTTTAAAATCCTCCAATGTAAATAATACCAAATCTGCCCTCATTCCCGGCAGAATTGCACCCCTATCCTTTAGGCCATTCAATCGAGCGGGATTGCCACTGGCCATTCGAATTGCTTGTCCCAACGTACACCCGGTCGCTTTCATCATATTGCCTACCCCTTTGCTCAAGGGAGATCCTGATCCCGCCAAATTATTCTGGGCCGGATATACCACAGCCCCACCAGGTGTCAGTTCAAGGGTGTCTCCAATTACATTAAGGTATTTTCCAGGAGGCAACCCTCCCAAGGCACTTACATCGGAGGTAATAATCGTATTTTCCACTCCTTTAGCTCTATAAAAAACCTTGAGTTGTTCGGGTTGAAGGTGAAAACCATCTGCAATAAGACTAACCATAAGTCGGTCTTCAGATAATTGTGGCCATAAGGGATTTCGGTGACGGTTGATACTATTTGCCATTCCATTCCCAAGGTGGGTGGACATCTTCGCCCCCCTGTCCACTGCTTCCCGAATTTGTTTTGCAGTACTATTATGATGACCAATCGCTACTACGACACCTTTTTCTTTTAATTTGGAAATAAAATCCATGCCCCCTTCCACCTCTGGAGCTACAGTAATTTGTAAAATATTTCCTTCGGACGCTTCATAAAACTCCATGAATTCCTCCCAATCCGGTTTACGAACAGAAATTAAGGGATGAGCCCCCCTGTATCCATCCACCGGAGAAATATAAGGGCCTTCTATGTGAAAGCCTGGAATTGCTCCCCTGATTTCAGGGTCAATTTTAGCCTTTGCCAGAAGGGCAAGGTTTTTCAGGTATATCTCCTTTTTGTTGGTTGTCAGCGTGGGCAAGTAAGAAGTTACCCCATCGCTCCACAAGGCTTTGGTAGCTTTATAAACCCCTTCCATGGTCAATTCCTCACCCATATCTATAAAGGATACCCCATAATATCCATTGACCTGGTTATCAATGAGCCCGGGTCCTATGTATAACCTGTTGGCATTTTCTGACAATTCCGAAATTCTGGTTATACTGGTAATTTTACCATTTAAAATCTCTACACGAACAGGACTGTGATCAAGGTAAAAAATACCTTCAATTTGGGTCACCACCGATTGGGCCCTTAAAGCCAAGGAGATAAATAAAAACACAATCAATCCATAAAACTTCTTCATTTCATTCTAGGTTAAATTTCCAGCAATATCTTTAATATTTTAGAAATAATAGCATAAGGCCTGATCACTATTTACCTGTTACCTTTCCCAACCACTTAACCATCTCCTCCTGTTGGGCTTCCGTAAAGTGATTGAATGCATGTGGCGTTTGCCATTCCAGGTCATTGGGTACACCCATATTTTGGTACAACTGCTTTACCCCTTTCAAAGCTTCCATGACATTTTCATGATCTGCATGCCTGTCCAATTCTGGGGCAATCACCATCAGGGGTCTTGGGGCAAGATTCGCTAATATTTCAGGAAAATCCACAGGGATGCTGCTTTCTTGCTCATCAAAAAATCCCAATCGTGGAATTAACCCGTACAAATGGGAATAAGCTTTAAGCCCTTCCACATTTTTAGAAGCATTTCTTAAGGGAGTAAAAGCACTGGATATGGCAGCTCCCGCTATCTTAGGTTCCAAGGCAGCTGTGATTAAGCCTACTGTTCCTCCTAAAGCATAGCCCGCAACAAATATTTTATCGTTATCGATAAAATCCAAACTTTCTAATGCATCAACGGCCGCTCTGGCATCAGTGACCATTTTACCCATCTTGGACCAATGCGGATATCTTTGGTAAAACAAAGTGCCTTCTTCTATCCTGGCTCCATAGCCGATCATATCATAAGTCAATACTGCGATACCTTTGGCCAATAGCGCATCAATTAAGCCGTTTAATTCAGAATCATAGCCCGTATTGGTGTATTTGTGCAAAAATATCACCGCGGGCATTTTTCCATTGGCCCCAACTTGTCTTTTTCCATCCTCATTGGTGGGGAAATAAAGCGACCCGTATAGATAATCCCCCATGGCATTATAGGGCGTGATGTTTAGCTTTTCACCATTTTTCACCCTTGGTCGAGGCATAAAACTACTGACATAATCCTCCTTTTGTGTCAGTGTCTCAATATCATTGGCCGGTAGGCCCGCAGGCTCATCACCCAAAAGCCAATTGATATCCTCTTTTGTTTTGTCCCTTGCCTTTTCCCAGTCGGATACATTCACAGGAATATTTTGTGCCGACTGTTTAGGTAATTTGTTGAGATCAATGGATTCTCCACTTTCTTTCTTCCATTTTTCAAAGCTATAGTTATAGCTCAGGTGATTGTCCCATGGGAAATTTTTTCTCTCAAACTGTATGTCCAGCCAATCCATAAAAGCCTCTAAATCCCTTTCTGAAACGGCATGTTCCCCATCTCTCAATCGTATGCCCAACTTCTCTGGAGCATCCAAAAATTCATATACCTTGGTAAGCGAAGTATAAATTTGCTCGATCGCCCAAGGATCCCCTCCACCTCCTTCCCGGATAGAAGAGCTTAGCATCAAAGAATTAGGCGCAATCAGGGCCATTAAAGAGTTTTGATCGATGGGCATTTTATGCTCTCTTCCTGAATAAAACCGAATACGGGGATGCAACCAATGGGTCCTTCTGGAAACCAGGTAGTCAATGGATTCATTGGCGTGCCGATCGTCCGTATAGCGGTAAGGAAATTCGCCGCCTGTTCCTCCACTACTGGAAATAATGGCCGTAATCCGGTCATCAAAAGCGGCTGCAAACAGCGATTGTTTTCCATTTCGGGAGTGACCGGTAATGGCAATTTTGGATTGGTCCACCTCATCCAAGGTATACAGATAATCCACCGCCCTATGGGCTCCCCATGCCCTTGTCATTAGGGTACTCCAGTCATATTCAGGGTAAAGTTCCAGGTATTCCCGGGTATCGTCTTTATCATCCGCTCCAGCATAAATCAGCCCCATATAGCCTCTTCTAACAGCTATTTGTGCCCATCCCCTATGGTTCCATTGCGTCATAAATACCGGAAATGGACCTTCACCAGGTGGTGTAAACAACTCAAGTGTCAATTTAGCCTTATGGTCTTCTCCAAACCTGAGTTCAATCATCTGAATTCTGACGCCATTTTCTGTTCTTTCAGACAATATCTCTGCTTTCAAATTATCCGGAGGATCAGGGAAAGTCCCTGAAAGGATGTGTTTCACCTGTTCTTTGAAATACTCCCGCTGCGACGCCCATTGTGCCATGGTCGTAATCTTCTCATTTTCTTTTCCCTCACCAATGATCAGCGGATCAGGCAGAAAAGGAATGGAAGGAATTACCCCATAATTAGGGGGTAATTCTCCAGTTCTTTCTATCCAACCTTTCCAGGTAAGGTCATGAAAGCTAACAAAGCTATCATGACTAGAAGGCTTTTCCTGCAATCGAATCAATTCCTTCAGATACTCTTGGCGGACTTCTTTCTCTGTTTGGGCATTTGCCTTAAATTGGCAAAAACACAACCCGATAAAAATCAGACCGACTGCATATTTTTCCTTTAGCATGTTCTTTAATTATATGGTCTCATTAATTGTTTCTAGGGGAGGAATGTTGTTTTCGGCTCCATCATATCCTATGTTTTGATTTATAGTGCCCAGGGTATTGGCCGTAATCACACTTTGAGGAATAGGCCAAAGCACATGGTAAGGGTCAATGGCAGCGGTGTTGCCAAACCATTGGAAACGGGGTTCCTGATAATGAAAATTAAGGCGCATGACCCTGTCATGGTACCAATTCTTCTCACTAAAACCATCCAGCGTATAATTATCCAGATTGGATTTAGCCATGATATAGGATGCTCTCACCATTTCAGTATGCCTGGGTTCTTCGGTATACAGCTCACGTGCTCGCTCATCAAAGATGTAATCGATGGTTACATCTGCTGGCGATACCAGGGGAGCATTTGCCCTTTCTCTTACCCTATTGATGTCATCGGCGGCAGCGCCCAAGTTGCCTTTCCAAAAATTTGCTTCTGCTCTAAGCAAATAGGTCTCAGCCAAGCGGAAAACATAGAAATCACCTTGTCCACCTACTGGAAGCCTATTGTTTGGGGTGGGTACAAAGGTTTTGTAATGTGGCCAAGGAAACCAAGTATCTGTAGTATCCACCAAACTTCCATACAACGCTTTGGTAAGTGGCTGCCCAAGCTGCGGTGAACCTGCTCTACAATTGAGAATTTCAGCAATCTCATCACCCATTTCTATCCAGTTATTGGCAGACCTTCTTAAATCCGGGGTTTCGTCCCAGGAATTGTTGGCATCTTCCCAAATCTTATAATGCCAATAATCATTGGTACGGACATCTCCATTGCCAATTCCAAGGGTATCCCCTATCGGCGTGCTCCAATTACAGGCCCTGTTACCTGTTCCATCCAAAATTTTCCACCAAGAGGGTGAATACCAACGCATGGTGTAGGTTCCTGGAGACCAAGTGCCAGGAGGGGCATCAGGCCGATCAATCGTAGAATAAATGGTTTCTGTATTTTGGGAATTGTTGATGTTTTGAAAACGGTGGAGATCCCATAAGACATTTTTGCTATCATTGCCCGCATCAATTCCGAAACGCTCATTCATTAAGGAATAGGGACCACTAATCACCTCGGTAGAAGCTGCAATGGCTTGGTCAAAATCAAGATTGGCAAGGCTCACTTTGGCTAACAAATGATTGGCTGCGCCTTTGGTTACATCACCCAAAGTTGCGGCTTCAACAGGAAGCCATTCCGCTGCCAGCTCTAGGTCTCCTTGGATTTTATCAAGTATAACCCATCTGCTATGGGTTTGAAAATCAAGTTTTGCTCCCGACAATTCTACTCCAATCCAAGGCACATCCCCATAAGAGTGAACCAATCGGTAATACCAATAAGCCCTGTGCCAATAAGCCTCACCCAATAAGCGGTTTCTTACCTGCGGGTCTTCCCATTCCACATTGTCAATTCTGGTGATCAACACATTGGCATTTTTAATGAATTCATATACATTTTCAAAATAGCTAAGAAAAGGGAAAAAGGCACTATTACTTGGCGTATTCCTCCTGAAATCTGCCTGAACCAAAGGAATCGCCAATTCGGAAGTGGCATGTTCCATAGATAAAGGATGACGGTTTCCAGTAGACTCAAATTGCAAATTCTTCCTAAGTGTCACCAAAATGGCTTCAAATCCGGCTTCATTGACATAGACATTTTCAGGGGCCAAAAATGACAGCGGATCAGGTTCCAGCCATTCTTCCGTACAGGAGAAGACCATCAAAAGCATTAATCCTGATAGTATGGGTTTGATTAATATATTTTTCATGATTTGTTCATTTAAACTTTTCGGATGAGGCATTATAGGGACAAGCTTATTCCAGTAGTAAAAATCCTGGGCATCGGAGAAGCTCCGGATTCAGGATCCCAATGGGGCCATTTTGTGAAAGTGGCCAGGTTTCTTACCGATCCAAACACCCTCAAATTGTTAAGTTTCAATCGCTGGGCCAAATGAGATGGCAATGCATAAGCCAAGGACAAATCCTGAATTCTAACAAAAGACCTTGATTTGTAGACCATCAAATCACCACCATATCCACTGGTACTCACGTCCAGTCTAGCATAGTCATTGATTGGGTTTTCAGGTGTCCAATAGGGAACAGGCCCTACATTTCTACTTCTTCTGTCATTGGATTCAAAGCCTCCATTCAAGGCCGGTGAGTAAGCCCCTATATGACCCAAATCTGCCCTTACAAAAACAGAGGCGGTAAAATGCGTTAAAAAGGTAAAGTCATTTTTAAAGCCAAATCGGTACCTAGGTCTCTCATAACCAATAAACTGCTTGTCTGCAAGGTCATTGTAAACGCCATTATTGTCTACATCCACTGCCTTAAAATCACCAACCCTCATTCCATATACAGCTGCTTCATCAGCTTCATTTTCCTGCCATACTCCCAGCATTTCATAATCCCAAACCACGTCTATTGCTTGACCAGGGAACCATTGATTGGAATAATCAGGAACTTCTCCTGTTTGTGTCTGCCCCAACAAAGTATATTCTCCAATATCACCAAACAGGTTTTTGATTTTGTTTCTGTTCAAAGAGAACACCAAACTCGATCTCCAAGTCAAGTTTTTATCACTATAATTGACGGTATTAATGGTCGTTTCAAACCCATGATTTCCAAGCTCTCCCAAATTGGAAGTAACGTCGTTAAACCCAGTGATGCTAGGTAAAATACGATTCATAAGAAGGTCCGTAGTGGTCATGTCATAATAGTCAAATGACATGTCTAAGCGGTCTTCCAAAATACCTACATCCAATCCCAAATTGATTGATTCAGTTCTTTCCCATCTTAAACCTGCATTGGATAGTGAGGAATTGTAAACCCCGACCCTTTGCTTGGTTCCATCATACCATAAGTTGGATCCCAATCTTGCAAGAGAGGCATACATACCGATATCACGGTTTCCATTGACCCCCCAAGAGAGTCTTAATTTCATCCTATTGATAAGGTCTGAATCAAAAAATTCTTCATCACCGATCTGCCATGCAAATGCCAGGGCAGGAAATGTAGCCCTCGGATTTTGAAGACCGAATGCAGAATAGCCATCCCTTCTAATGGAGGCGGTCAAAAGATATTTTTCCATAAGGGTATAATTGACCCTGGCCATCATGGCATCCCCAGTGAATCTGTAATCATAGTTAGAAAGTGCGGGATTGTTTCCAAATTGCAAAGCATGATAGCCTAATTCTTCTGTAGGGAAAAAGTTGATGTTGCTGTTGTCTGAAGACCATCTTTTGGTTTCCTCCGAATTGTACAAAAGTGTCGCATCAATGGAATGTATCCCTATTTGTTTGTTCCATTTTAAAAGGTTATCCACCATCCATTCGTAATGAGAATACTCACTTCTAGTACCCTGACTCAAATCTTCAGTAGGACTTCCACCAAAGCGGATATCTGTAGAAATAAATCTCAAGTCTTTCATGGTCTCATACCGGGGCTGGAATGAAATAGAATAAGTAATGCCTAGGGGCAAGGCTACTTTTGCGTATAAAATTGAAAAAAGGCTATTGACTTTTCTTAGTTTACTCGTTCGATAATTGTCAATAAGGGGATGGAAAGTATGTCCGTGCGGAAGCCGTTCCAAGTTGCCATTTTCATCAAATTCACGTCCAAATGGGCTGTTGGAATAAAAGCCCATACTGGCCGGTACCCCACTTTCATCGCGGTCGGAAAACTGTGTATTCAATCCCACACTTAACCAGTCCGTTACATCAAAATCAATGTTTAATTTGGACCGGATAGATGAAAACTCATCGCCTACTCTGATTCCTTCATTGTCGGTGTAGCCTATTGACCAATAATAATTAAACCCATCTGCTCCTCCTCCTATACTTAAATCATGTGTCTGTCTAGTTCCACGACGCATGACGACATCATACCAATCGGTGGTTGTTCCGGAAAGGAAATTCTCTTGTTCGATGGGGAAAAGCCGCAACCTTGACATGTACTCTCGATTATTATCAGCCAATGGATTGTCGCCGTAATTTCTCCAATCCTCCACACTTACATCCGTTGGAAGTTCATTGGGATTGGTATAAAAATGGTAGGCAGTATTTGGAAATACGGTACGGAAAAAATCTTTCCTAAATTGTATGTAATCATCAGGACCTAATGGTCTCCTGGCGGAGGCAGGCTCTGAAATCCCCATTCTTGTAGAATAATTGATGGTAGGCTTTCCAGATTTGCCTTTTTTAGTAGTAATCAAAATCACACCTGAAGCAGCTTTGGAACCAAATACGGCTGCTGAACTTGCATCCTTCAAAATGTCCATTGATTCTATGTCATGGGGATTGATGTCTTGGATGCTTCCTTTGTAAATTACCCCATCCAATACAATCAAAGGCTCAGTTCCGGCATTCAATGATGTGGGTCCCCTGACTTCCAGGGAGCTTCCCCCAGCGGCAGATGTGGACTGGTTGGCATTGAATCCCGCCACTGTTCCCGTGAGCATGTCCGTTAACTGGGTCATCGTTTGGTTTTGAAAAGCATCGGCATTGATTCTTTCCACAGATCCTGTAAGGTCACGTTTTTTAACTGTACCATAACCTATTACAACCACTTCATCCAATTCCGCTGCATTTGAAACCAAATTGACAGTGATTTCATTTTGATTTCCGACAGTGATTTCCTTGCTGATATATCCAATAAAGGATACAATCAGTACAGTTTCAGGATTAGGAACATTAAGGCTGAATTTACCATCAATATCAGAAACGGTACCAATGGTTGAACCTTTAATAATGATACTTGCCCCTGGCAATGTTTCTACGTTGGAGCCATCCATGACCGTTCCGGAAACAGTAAGGTTTTGGTTGGCCTGAAATGCACTCAGTGGCGAAATCGCTACAAAATTCAAGAGCATACAAAAGAGCAGAAAGAACTTTCCTGTGGAAGGCATAAGGGACCTTGCAAACAAGGTGAAGTCCTTTGCTCCTTTGGATGCCGGTAAAGCATCCGATATTAGTACATGTTGTTTCATTAGAACTTGGTTAAGGGTAAAGATTAATAACAATCGCTATGACTACTTCCAATCAAGGATTACTTAGGAATGCCCACCATAGACTTTGAAGCCACTTCGAATGGGTATGTAAACAATCCGTTAGGTAAATATTAATTGATCATTTACTATATCTGCTTTGGTAAGCGGCCTACTACCAGTATAGCTGGAGACAACTAAAATTCACATAGATTGAAAATATTCGGGTACGCAACCGGAATATAAAGAATAAATCATATACAACAATATATTATTACTATATTTTGATATTATTAAAGGATCAAGCCCAAATTGTATATGAGAGGGTATATAATAATTTGGTGTTTCCACCAAGGAAGAAATAAAAGCAAAGGGCTTGATCAAACTGAATATTAATGAGTTAATCACTTCTTTAATAATCATGGATTTTGTATCTGGCCCATGATTTCAAAAATTCCTCACTAACCCTGGATTAAAGGCAGATTATTAGGTTAGTGTTTTGATCAAGATTGTGACTTTTATTGTGTCGGTCACGTATAGAAGAAAGTAGGTAAATGAAAAATTATTTATTTCGCTAATAAATAGCAGCAGCGATATATTTATTTCTTTAGAAAAATTTATTCAAAACCATTTTAGTAGTTTTATTTTTGTTCTTCTTGAATAGAAAAGACTTAACCGAATTCCTATGAAAGCCTTGTCCATCCTTTTCTTACTTCTAATTTTTAATCAATCCTTCGCTCAGGAAATACCTGAAAAAGTAAGCACCTCTAAAGTGGTAGAAGCTACCGTATTCCTAAAAGGTGCACAAGTCCTGCGAAGGGAGAAGGTCACTTTAACCAAAGGAGAATCCATTGTCAAGTTTACCAACCTGTCCCCTTTTATAGCTCCCAAAAGCATACAGCTAAAGGCTGCAGGTGAATTGACTGTTTTGGGCATTAATCACCAGCAAAACTTTCTGGATAAATCCGTAAAATCCGAGGAACTGCTTGTCCTAGAAAAAAAACTAGAGGATGTTGATAAGAAGATCGAATTGGAAAACACCTATTTGTCCATTTTGCAGGAAGAGATCGCTTTTCTGCAAACCAACCGGCTTATTGGAGGCAAAAATGAAACCCTAAATGTAGCCACCCTCAAACAAGCAGCTGAATATTATGGAAGCCAATTGACTGCCTTAAAGCTACAAACCATCGAAAGGACTAGTACAATTAAAGAATTACTAGAACATAAAAACAACCTACAAAGCCAGATCAATTCCCTTTCGGGAGAAAAGGAATTTTCTACTGGAGAAGTGTTGATAAGGGTAGATGCTAAAATGCCCGCTACTTTTTCTTTCGAGCTTTCTTACCTTGTAGACAATGCAGGCTGGTTTCCTTCTTATGACATTCGTGCCAAGGACATCAATAGCCCGGTTAATTTGCATTACAAGGCCAATGTCAAGCAGGACACCAAAGTCGACTGGGACAACATAAAACTTACTTTTTCTTCTGCAGAGCCTAGTGTATCAGGGGTAGCTCCGGAATTACAGCCCTATTTGCTCAATTATAATACCCCTCCTCCAAGTTATAGCCAAAGGACAGGAAGCGTGACGGGAAAAGTAATGGACTCGGAGGGACAAGGACTACCCGGTGTGACCATCATTGTTTCGGGAAGTACCATTGGAACGGTTTCAGATTTTGGTGGCAATTACAGCCTTACCCTACCCAATCGTGCAAGTCAATTGACTTATTCCTCTGTTGGCTACATTTCCCAGACTTTGCCAATTACCGCAGATGTAATGAATGTGTTAATGAGAGAAGACCAGGTAGCATTGAATGAGCTGGTCGTTACTGCATCTGGAATAAGTAACAATCGGTTAAAGCGAATGAAAGGCAAAGAAGAAGTTAATTTCGATGTAGCTATTGGTCAAACCCCGCCTATGGAAAGTATTCCCCTTCCGATTGCACAGGTGGAAAACCAGACTGCCATTAATTTTGAAATCAACACCCCTTATTCCATTAAATCAGACAGAAAGAATTATACCGTTGACATGGTCACTTACGAATTACCGGCCTTCTATCAATATTTTGCCGTACCTAAAGCCAATAACTCGGCTTACCTTATTGCTGGGGTTACAGACTGGGAGCAATACCAACTTCTGGAAGGAGAGGCCAATGTATTTTTTGAACAAACCTTTGTGGGTAAAAGTCTGCTTGATGTGCGCTACGCTTTAGATACCCTGGAAATCTCACTAGGAAGGGATAAAATGGTGACTATAGAAAGGGAAAAAGAAAAGGACTTCACAGAAAAATCTTTTCTAGGAGGCAAGAAATCAGCGACCAGAATGTGGAAAACCACCATCAAAAACAATAAAAGCCAACCCATCTCCATGGTAGTATTGGATCAGGTGCCTGTTTCTACCTTAGAAGAAATAGAGGTGGAGGTACAAAACCTTTCTGGCGGCAAACGTGATGCTAAGACTGGTGAAATTAAGTGGGAGTTTAAGTTGGCACCTTCAGCTACCAAGCTGCTGGAGTTAAAATATGAGGTCAAGTATCCCAGAAACAAGAATCTTGTCGTTGAATAGCATGAAAGCAAAAGGGCTTCATTTTTTCTTAACCTGATTACTTCTTTAAAGTCTTGAAATCAACACTGAAGTTCAAATCCTAACCGAATAGCGGTAAAATTTGGTAAACAAGAACCGTGACGGTTCTTGTTTACCTGACCTTTTAGGATTTTACAAACTCAATATTCACCTAGTTCATCGATCAAGGATTGACAGTTGATTACTTTCTCTAGTAAATCTTGTGGCACGTAATAATATTGATTAGAGGCCTCAAAACCTATCCTGGAATCCTTACGGATCACTTCCAATAGATCAATTGCCGTTTGCTTTTCTTTCAATAATACCTCCTTCGCTTGATCCCGAAGTACCAAATCTGTTTTTTGACTTTCAAGCCATAGGTCTCTAGCCATTATAAAACGACCCTGTTGCCCTACAGATAAAAAATGCAGGTAAGCAGCCTTGGCTAAGTTTAGGTCTTCTTCCAATAGCATTTTATACGATTCTTCTTTTGCGACTTCAATGGCACCTTCTAAAAATTTTAAACCTTTTTCCCATTTAGTGGCTACTTTTTCAAATTGTGAGACAAGTATTTCTTGGGGATAAGGGCCAGACCAACCTTTGAGATCATCATAAGGAAAACCTACCATTGTAGATCGATAACCTGTAGGTTCCAGGAATAAAAGATTAGATGGGCCATACTGCTGAGGCGCAGAATAGACCACCCTAATATCATATGGGTACTCTTCAAAAGCTGTACTAAATGTGGTCCAGGCATTCCTCACATACGGAACTGCGGCCCTGCCATACCTTTCAAGAGCCAAGGAATTAAGTACTTCTTCTATACTAGCATCTGGATCATCAGATAATTTTTTCGCAATTTCAAGATTTGGAGAAGGGTAAGACCCAAGTGTCCAACTTAGCATGTAACCATCAATATCCATTTGCGCCAAATTGGATGCATGTTGGGCCACCAGATCCATTACTGGTAACCAGGGTACAGCGGACAATTCCCAAGTATTGTTAAACTGAACTTTGGCGACAGTTTTAAGTAGGTTCTTTTTGGCACCACTCCAATGAGATTTGGCGCGAGGACCTGGCCCTACCGCAGAAATAGAATATTCTCCTACAGTATTGGAAACCCCTCCTCTTTCGATAGGTTTGGCCCATTCACTGACAGACATCAGCCAGACATCTTCTGGTAATTTGTCGATAACGTCTCTGGCCATCCCGTGACCGTTCCATCCCCAATCCCATGCAATTACATTTGCTTCAGGCTTTGCTGCATGAACGCCATTGGAAATTGTGCGGTTTACCTCTGCGATAATGTCCTCGTACGGTCGTTCACTACACCTGGGACATTGGTCTTTTCCTCCATGGGAGGCACAATTGGTGAGGTTTTCCGAGGCAGTAATCGTGAATACCCCTCCCAACTCAGGTACCTCGGTAAAAACATGAGTAAGTGATTGTTCCAACCAGTTTCTTACCTGCTCATTGCTGGTACACATGGTGGTAAAGTCGTCTTTTTGTACCCCAGCCATATCTGGACGCTCTTCGAAAAATGCTATAGGCTTGGCTCGAGGTTCGTTGATATAGAGGTAGATGTCAATGCCAAACTTTTTGGCGCGCTGCGCTATCTTTTGCAAATTCATAAGACGGGTTTCGCTGCCTTTTCCAAACTCTGGAAAGGCTTCCCCTCCTGGTGCAAGTTGACTGAGAACTACGTGCATCCACACCCCATTAACACCTTTTTGTGCTAGTTTCTGTAAAAGTCCATTGGGAAAAGGATCATTTTCTTCATCCATTAAAGGATCCCCAAAGATGCCAAAATAGGAATATATAAAACGGAGTTGGTCTTCCTTCAAAGTATCCCTTTCGCTGATTACTTCTTCTTCATTGTATGTTTTGAGTTTTTCGATAAACTGAAAAAGCTCTTCCGAAGGATTCTCGTCTTTTTTATCAAGAATAGGGCGAATAAGTCCTTTTATTGAAGTGGCCTTTTTTATTTCGGCTTCGGTGGGGCTGACAAAATGAAGAATAGGGCAGGCAGGTTTAAGATTGCCAAACTTATGGAATAGAAAATCGTCTTCTTTCAATGCAAATTCCAACCTTTCTTTATCCATATCCAATAAAATAAGCAACTGATCATAGGGAAGCAAGTGCCAATTCCTTCGCAAAAGGGTAATATAAATTTGTTCCTTGAATTTTTCGGGCAAAAGCTTTTGATTTTCCAAGCCCATAAGTTGGGCCAAGTAAAGTATATCCGATGGTTTACAGTGAATGGTTTCAGCCATTTTCTCAGGACTTACCAGATTCCAGTTTCGCCAGACGAAGGCAAAACTGCTATTTGGGAAATGGTCAAAGGTGAGTGCAGGTGGATGGGTACCCAATGGTAACAACTTTTGGGCATAAACCGGATCTTGAAAGAATACACAAACAAAAAGGGAAAATGCGAAAAATAGTTTCATAAGTCGGTTAGGAAGATGGTTTAAATTTGTCGATTAACTGTCTTAAATTAAGAAAAATTTAAGCTTTAATAAAAGCTAAAATTTTAACTTGACGGACTTTATTGTAAATTTATATCTGGCATACTTTAAATTAATGTGGAAACGCAGGGTTTTGATAAATTTTAAATAGGAGAAAACCCCCTAAACTTAAACCAACCATCTATGGCCCTACCCATTATCATTGTACTATGTGCTTTAATGCTTTTTTCCTACTTTTTTGACATTACCTCTGCTAAAACAAAAATCCCGCCAGTGATTTTATTGTTTGCAATGGGATGGGCGGCAAATCAGGCTGCAGCCTTCTTTGATTTAGACATTCCGGACCTAACCACAGTATTGCCATTTTTAGGTACCATAGGTTTGGTTTTGATCGTTTTAGAGGGAGCCCTTGAACTTGATTTTGACACCTCTAAATTATCATTTGTTGGTAAAACCATTTTAATTGCCATAATCCCTGTAATCGTTATCAGTCTTAGTCTTGCCTATGCTTTACAGTTTTTTACAGATATAGAGTTTAAATCTGCTTTACTCAATGCCATTCCCCTTGCCATCATTAGTAGTGCCATTGCCATCCCCTCTGTTCAAAACTTAAGGACTGAGAACCGTGAATTTGTAACGTACGAGAGTAGTGTTTCTGATATTTTTGGCGTGTTACTTTTTAATTTTCTGCTTGAAAAAAAGATCATGAATGTTAAAACCTTGGGGCTTTTCTTTGGAGAAATCGTCATGATTTTAATCGTTACTTTCTTTGCAACCATTATGTTGGCCTTTCTGCTGAGTCGCATCAAACATCCTGTAAAATTTGCTCCGATTATCCTTATGATCGTTCTAATTTTTGCAGTATCTGAGCTTTACCATTTGCCTGCCTTGATTTTCATCCTTCTTTTTGGTCTGTTTATAGGTAACCTAAACCAACTCAAGCAAAGTGTCATTGTAAAAAAGCTTCATACTAAAAGTTTCAAGAAAGAAATTAAAAAATTTAAGGAGCTGACCATGGAACTGACCTTCTTGATCCGAACGCTTTTCTTTTTAGTATTTGGCTTCCTGATAGAAACCAATGAGCTTATCAATTCAGAAACGCTTATTTGGTCCATTTCCATCACAGCAGGAATATTCCTTTTAAGGGCCTTGCTATTAAAGGTGTTTAAAATAAATCTTTTACCACTTATGTTTATTTCCCCCAGGGGTTTGGTGACCATTCTCTTGTACCTAAGTGTTCCTGCGGCCATGTCTATTTCCATTGTCAATGATTCATTGATCATTCAAGTAATTATTTTAACATCCCTTGCCATGATGCTTGGCATGTGGACCTCAAAACCCAATTTGAGCAAAGAGGAACAAGGCAAGGAAAAAGAGGACGAGCAGCAAAATGAAAGTCTGGCCAGTTAAGCATTATAGCTTTCAGGATAGGTAATATACAAGCTATTCTCTTTTCAACTGAATTTAAAACTAATAATGGCTAGCGAGAACTCCCTCTAGCCATTACTGGCAAAATGGCTTCCACTTTTCCCTTCCGGATACCATATATTCGGTCATACAAATTAACAGCTGGATCACAATGGGGGACAATTACCTCCAGCAGATCTCCTGTATTGTAGGTTTTATTGGCCTTATCATAGGTAATCGTTCCATATTCATCAGATCCTGCATTATAGGTAAAGCCTGGTTCGCCTATTACCATCCCGCTAGGCTTATTAATGGTCAAAGCTTTGGCCCCAGAGTCAGTAATTAGCCTGTTTGGGTGATTTGTGTTAATAACCGATGCCAAGACAGTAAGGGCCGGATTAAAATCATCGTAGAGGCTTTCATTGTCTTTACTTCCTATGGCCATGTATTGGGTATCCATAAACAAATAACTTCCTACCTGCACATCAGTAAAACCTGGTACATCAGCCATCATATTGTAGGTGCCGGTACCTGCTCCGCTAAAAATCTCCACATTCAGACCTGATTGAACCATGCGCTCATAAGTCGCGGCTACTGGTTCAAAGGTTTGAATGGTCCTTTCCATTCTTTTTTGGAAACCTTTAATGTGTTGTGCTCCTCCATCGTAGGCCAAAATTCCCTTAAACCGTAAATTAGGCAGCTGGTCAATTAATTGCGCCAGTTCTAGCGCGGGCAGACCTGTGGGCACTCCTGATCTCTGGATCACATCTAGGTCTACCACAACATCAACGATGACTCCCGCTTCCTTGGCAGCATCCTGAAGGTCTTGCGCATTTTGTTTGTTGTCTACTGCTTGAATAAACCCAGGATGTGCTTTCCGCAATTGCATTGCCTTCCTAATTTTCGAAGTGCTTATGTTAACCCCAGTCATTAGGACTTGGGAGATCCCATTTTCTAACATGACCTGTGATTCTGCTAGTTTTGCAGTGCAGACACCAATGGCACCAGCTTCCATCTGCAATTTTGCCAATGCTGGGCATTTATGCGTTTTTGTATGTGGCCTCACAGCAATACCTGTTCCTTTGAGGTTTTCATGAACCTTTTTAAGGTTGGACTCCATAATGTCCAAGTCCAGGCAAAGTGAGGGTGTTTCCAACTCCCATTTAGAAAGGCCAATTTCATCCTGCCCGAATAGAGGCGCAGGTTTCGAAAAGGCATTTCCAGGCAATAGAGCAGCAGACCCAGCCATGCCGGTGAATTGAAGAAATTTTCTGCGATTGAAGTGGTTTTTCATCTTATAGTGGTTTTATTTAGACTAAAAATATTGAATATTGTTCATTTTACAACTGGTTTTATTCTTTTTGGTCAAAATTTCACAATTTAATTATTTATAAGAGCAAGGAAGAGCGTAGGCTATGCTTTTGTTTGTCTATTAAGGAGGGCCATAACATCTGGAATTCGATAAAAATTGTATCTTCATACAGAAAAACAAAATACTCCCGATGAAACAGGCAAGGATAATAAAATATGGGCATGCCGATGAAGCTTTCAAAATTCAGGAAGCTACTTCACCAGCACCAAAAGCCAATGAAGTTCAAATTGAAGTGGAGGGTTTTGGTTTAAATTACGCTGATGTAATGGCAAGAAATGGTCTTTATAAGGAAGCCCCAAAGATTCCATTTGTCCCTGGCTATGAAGTAGTAGGTAGGGTGATAAAAACTGGTGTTGAAGCACCTGAATCATTAAAAGGCAAGCGAGTGGTCGCTTTTACACGATTCGGCGGATACGCTACTGAAGCCGTTGCAGATTTCAGGGCTTTGGGTATTATTTCAGATGAAATTGCAGGTGGAGAGGCCTGCGCACTGGCTACACAGTACTGCACCGCATATTACATGACTCATTATTTTCAGCAAATGCGCAAAGGTGAAATAGCCCTGGTGCATGCTTGTGCTGGTGGTGTGGGCACTGCGCTGACTCAGCTCTGTCAACTAAGGGGAGTAAAAGTGATCGGGCTCTGTAGTTCGGATGAAAAAATGGAATACCTAAAAGCTTCAAATGTAGATTACCCAATTAACTATACTCAAACGGATTATAAAAAATGGATCATTAAGAATCTGGGAAAACGCCCAGTAGACCACGTTTTTAATGCTGTGGCCGGCGATAGTTTTAAAATTGACCTAAAGTTGTTAGGGTATGGTGGCAAACTTTTTTGTTTCGGGGCTGCTGCCAGAAGCGGAAAAAAGAACAATTTGATCAATGATGTTTCATTTTTGCTAAAAACCGGTTTCGTGAGCCCTCTTTTTATGATGATGAAAGCCCAGGCACTTATAGGGGTGAACATGTTGCGCATTGCCGACCATAAAGTAGAAGTTATAGGGACCTGCCTGAATGAACTTGTTCAATTGTACAACAATAAAGAAATTGCTCCAAAGGTAGGAGGAGCATTTCCTATTGCTCGTTTAGCGGCCGCACATACCGCTTTAGAGTCAAGAAAAAGCATAGGCAAAATTTATGTTTACTGGTAAGCCATATTCTCACTGTTGAAAAGAAGTGTAAAAAAACTGCCCCACTTATGATTCCATCTTGCGTTCGCTACACATGATTACTGACTCTGCCAAGGACAGGTACCTAAGGCTCCAAAAAGATCAGCCCCTGATTATCCAACAGGCTCCTTTGAAGCAAATTGCGACTTGTTTGGGCGTTGCGGATACCTCATTAAGTAGGATTAGAAATGAAGTCGCTAAAGAATATTGATTTCTTGTCCTATGACAAGAGGAATTTTTACTATATTAATTACTTTTCATTATAAACCTAAACAAACAACTCATGAGCGCAAATGTAAATCCTGTTAACTGGTTTGAAATCTATGTCGAAGATATGGATAGGGCAAAGAAATTTTATGGCGAAGTATTGGACAAAACACTTGAAGACATGGAAGTTCCTGGAGGAATGGAAGGCCTTAAAATGGTTGCCTTCCCCTACGTAGATGGAGCCATTAATGCTTCTGGAGCCTTGGTACAATCAGGGGATATGAAACCAGGAACAGGAGGTACATTGATCTACTTTTCATGTGAAGATTGCGCAACTGAGCAAAGCAGAGTGGAGAAAGCTGGGGGCAAAGTGCATCAGCACAAATTCCAGATAGGCGAATATGGCCATTGCGCCATTTGTATGGATACAGAAGGAAATACCTTTGGCCTATATTCGATGTAAAAGAACAACCAATGAAAGAATATACCATTGAAATCAAATGGGGGGTGATCTTTGCCATTATGGGGTTGGCATGGATGTTTATAGAGCGTTCGGTGGGATTGCATGATGATTTGATTGCTCATCATGCCACCTATACCAATTTGATCGCAATTCCCGCTATTGCCATTTATGTATTTGCCTTGCTAGAGAAGCGCAGGGTTTATTATCAGGGCAAAATGACCTATTGGCAGGGATTCAAAACTGGGCTTTTGATTACCTTGGTGGTGACCATCCTTACCCCTTTGACTCAGTGGATAACCCTTTCAATCATTACGCCACAGTATTTTGAAAATGTAATTGCCTATGCCGTAGAGAATGGAAAAATGACGCAGCAGGAGGCCAATGCTTATTTTAATTTAAAGAGCTATATGATCCAGAGTCTCTTAGGAGCTCCAATCATGGGAATTGTTACTTCAGGAATTGTGGCCGCATTTACTGTGAAAAAGTAAGGGTTCTGCATGTGTTGTTCAACTTAGTGTATAAAACTTGAAAATAGTAACAGTAGGTAGGTAAAGTTGGTCGGAATCTTTTCACCATTTGCTGACTTAAACTGATTAACAAACTAAAAAACCTGATTTCGGCTATCCATCAAGCGATTGGACGATAGCGTTCACGTAGGTTGATTTTGTCAGCATTGTTGCAAAAAAAGGGCAACAATACCGCTAAAGTCGTAGTGTACTTAATTTACCTACCATGGGCTTGCAATCGTGGTTATTATTTTTCTAAGGCCTTAGGCTCGGAAATAAGCAATCTCCATTTTAATACCTAATGGAATCAATTACTGAGAGGATTGAAGTCAGGATTTTTCCCGTGTTATAGCGTAATTAATGTTGAATAGTTTGGTAGCCCTGAAAGGGCGAGATACTTCAGCACAGGGTGATAGCCCTGTGTATAAGTAGACATATTTCCAATTTTTAAGCCCTGGAAGGTTGACACATAATCAGCAAGAACCCCAAATATAGCGTTCACCGCGTTCTATTTTTTCAAATATGTTGTGTATTCCTCTTGAAAGATCTTTTTGGTAGGAAATTGAGTGTTATTTGGTAACTTGAATTTAGTTACGCAAAAGGTTATTTATGAAAAAATTGCTTTTCTGGTGGTCTAAACTCAAGTCTACTTTTTGGTTTGTTCCTGTTCTGATTATTGCCTTTGGTATAGCCTTGGCTTTATGGCTTGTCTATTTGGACAGCACAAGCGCGGTTAATCCTCAAGGAGGGTGGAAATATTTATTTCCCAGCAGCCCTGATGCTGCAAAAGGTATTCTGTCAATTATTGCGGGAGCCATGATAGGGGTAGCAGGAACAGTGTTTTCCATTACACTGGTTGCCCTTACCCTTGCAAGCAGTCAATTTGGACCCCGACTGATAAAGAATTTCATGTTTGACAGGATCAATCAGGTCGTCTTAGGGACTTATGTTTCCCTATATATTTATTGCTTGATTGTGCTTAATGCAGTTAAGGATACGGACCAATTTGAGTTTGTACCTATCATTTCCGTGTTTTTTGCTTTAGTAATGACCATAGCAAATATAGTTTTGCTTATCATTTTTATAAACCATGTGGCCAATAGTATACAAGCAGATAATATTATCGGTAAAATTTCCACCCACCTTTCTGTGAATTTAAAAACTCTATTTCCCAACCAGGTGGGGGGACCTACCAGCTCATCTTTTGACCTGGAAAAAATTAAGGCTGGTTTTACTTATAGTAAAGGGTTAAAAAGTGATAAGGACGGGTATTTGCAGTATGTAGACGCAGAAACATTAATGGTCGAAATCTCAAATAAAGATCTTTTCCTAGAGCTTTATTTCAGACCTGGAGATTATTTGATCATAGGAAGGGAAATTGGGAAAGTCTATTCTCATAAGGACCTCAGGGAGGAAGATTTGGAGCCACTTAACCATAATTTTCTGACAGGAAAGACACGTACTTCTCAACAAGATGCAGAACACGCCATCCACCAGATGGTGGAAATAGCTGCACGCGCTTTATCTCCAGGTATCAATGATCCTTATACAGCAATCGCATGTATTGACAATCTTAGCAATACCATGGCTTACCTGATGAAGGTACATTTTCCTTCCCCTTATAGAATAGGAGGGCAAAACAGATTGAGAATTTATGCCCGTTCTTTGACTTATGATGGAATGATGGATGCTGCATTTAATGCTATTAGACAATATTCAAAAGGAAACCCACCTGTGATCATCCACTTGATGGAAGCTATGGCTACCCTATTTGAATTTGCTAAAGAGGAGCATCATAAAAATGCCGTTAGAAAACATGCAAACATGATATTAAACCTAGCCAAAAAATCTTTAGAAGAAGAAAGAGACCTTCAGGATCTTCAGGAAAGATTTGACGATATTCATGAATAAACCAAAAATGATGTAATCACTTCAAAATCATCTTATGGATTTACCTACATTAATATTTAAACTTTAGGTAAAAAGGTCATTCACTACATTCCCTGATACATCTGTAAGACGGTACCTTCTGCCCTGGTGTTTAAAGATAAGTTTTTCGTGATCGACCCCAAATAGATGCATTAAACTTGCATGAAAATCATGCACATGCACAGGATCCTCAGTCACATTGTATCCAAAATCATCTGTAGTACCATAAGTAAAACCTGGTTTTACACCTGCTCCGGCCATCCACATGGTAAAGCAGCGGGGATGATGGTCCCTTCCATAGTTATCGGCCGTTAATGTTCCCTGACTGTAAACAGTTCTTCCAAATTCTCCACCCCAAACCACTAAGGTATCTTCGAGCAAACCTCTTTGTTTAAGGTCCTTAATCAGGGCTGCGGTGGCCTGATCCGTTTTGGCACATTGATTTTTAATGCCACTGGGAAGGTTTCCATGTTGGTCCCACCCTTGATGGTAAAGCTGGACAAACTTTACATCCTTTTCTATTAGCTTCCTGGCCAAAAGACAATTGGCGGCATACGTTCCGGGATCACGACTTTCTTCACCATACAGATCAAAAACCCAATCCGGCTCATCCTTCATGTCTGATACTTCAGGAACAGAAGTTTGCATGCGGAAGGCCATTTCGTATTGGGCGATTCTGGCATTGATCTCAGGGTCCCCGTAGGTATCATATTGGATGCCGTTCAAGGTCTTGAGATAATCAAGCATTTCTTTGCGGTCCTTACCATCATAATTTTCTGGGTTACTCAAGAAAAGCACCGGATCCTTACCCGATCTGAATTGTACGCCCTGATGTTGGGAAGGCAGAAAGCCATTGCCCCAAAGTCGCGCATACAAAGGTTGGTCTCTTACTGCATTTTTGGACACCAAAACCACAAATCCCGGTAGGTTTTGATTTTCTGAACCCAGTCCGTAAGAAAGCCAGGCACCCATAGATGGTCTTCCGGGCAACTGATGACCGGTTTGCATAAAAGTTATGGCTGGATCATGGTTAATTTGTTCCGTGATCATGGATTTGATGAAGCAAAGTTCATCCACTACCTCTGCTGTATAGGGCATTAATTCACTCACCCAGGTTCGGCTTTTTCCGTATTGCTGAAATTTAAAATTGGACTGGGCCACAGGAAAAATACTTTGATTGGCACTCATGCCGGTAAGTCGCTGTCCTCCCCTAATAGATTCAGGAAGGTCTTTGCCGTGCATATTACTTAGTTCTGGTTTGTAGTCAAACAGATCAAGCTGTGAAGGTCCTCCACTTTGAAAAAGATAAATGATCCGTTTCGCTTTTGGCGCATGGTGAGGAAGGCCTGGTAAAGCTGTCCCAAGATTAGAATTCATTCCTTTCGCCATCAAACCATCATCGGAAAATAGGGAAGCCAGTGCCAGACCACCTACTCCCATTGCTGTTTTGGTAAGAAAATGCCTGCGATCTATCTTCTTCTCCAGTTCATGAAGGTCAGGGTATGCTTGAAAACGATGATTATTATGGTGATTGCACATAGTAAATTTATCTTTTGGTAATGGTAGCATCAGCGTTAAGAATAGCACTTGCTACTACTGTATTGGCTGCCCACTGGTATCTGTCGGGCTTTTCTTTGATGGGATAAGCACCTTTTTTGAGCCATCCATCCATTTTCTCTGGTGCTTCTTTAAACTTTTTAAGCTCTACCTCCCTTAAGTCTAACAAAAGAGCCAATTCTTTTTCTTTTGGAAACCTTCCGGTAAGCTTTCGAAAAGCATCTTGAATGGCTTTGCTTGTATCCTGTTCAGTGGCAATCTGCATGCCCATGACTTTTGCTATTTCCACATAAATTGGATCATTCATCAATACCAAGGCCTGAAGGGGAGTATTGGTTTCCTGTCTTTTGATTGTCACCTCAGATCTTTCCGGAGCATCGAAAATATGCAATGTAGGGTTGGGAACAGATCTTTTCCATAAGGTATATAAACTTCTTCTGAAAAGATTCTCTCCAGTATCTTCTACATATTGGCCACCATTTACTGACCACAATCCATCTGGCTGATAAGGTTTAACACTCGGGCCTCCTAAGGCTTTTCCTAGCATATTACTTGCATAAAGAGCATTGTCACGAATCATTTCACCAGGCATCCTACCGGAAGGGCCTCTCGCCAGCCAAATATTGTCATAATCTTTTTCCTGCAACTCTTTTCCAGCGAGGGAGGACTGTCTGTAAGTAGCAGACATAAGGATCATTTTCTGTATCTTTTTCACATCCCATCCGGATGCTCTAAATGTTACCGCCAGCCAATCTAACAGTTCCGGATGACTAGGCATTTCACCCTGGTTACCAAAATCTGAGGACGTAGCCACCAATCCTTTACCAAAAAACTGCTGCCAAAGACGGTTTACCGCCACCCTCGCGGTAAGCGGATGCTTGTCATTCACCAACCAACGGGCAAGACCAAGTCGGTTTTTTGGATAATCTTCAGGCATGGGAAGAATCGACGATGGCGTGTTGGCATCTACCTCCTCCCCATGAGCTGCATACTCCCCACGCTCCAGTATATAGGTAGTCCTTCTTGGATCCATGTCATCCATGACCATCACCTCCTGTACGGGCTCCACAGCAGCAGAATGTTCCGTCCGGGCAGCTTCTAATTTTTTGAGCTGGCTTTGGTACTTTGGAGAAAGGTTGTTCCAATAAAACACTTCTAAAGATTCTCTTTCCTCCGCACTTAAATCTTTAGCGCTCTTTTTCACCACCTTGGCCAATAGCTCAGGTTGAATCCATTGATAAATTTCTAAAAGGGATAATTCTTTGTCAAAAAGCTTTAGTTCGTCTACCGCTGCCCCTTTCAAGCCCTTTCCTCTCCAAACCGCGCCCACCTGAATGCCTGGCTGGCTGTTTCCTGCAAATAGTATGTCTTTGTACAAATTGTCCCTTGACATTTCACTAGCCATTAACTCCCCATTGGCATAGGTTTTTATTCCTTTGGCTTTGGAAGAGCCATCATAGGTCATCAACAAATGAACCCACTCGTCTCTCGGTATATCTTCCAAGGTGTGGTTACTAATGACATTATAAGGTGCCGTATGGGCGAGTATCATCTCCAGCCTATTGTCCCTTAAATACAAATGGTACCCTCTCCTATTGAACAATACAGCGCCATTGCCAGTATGGAAGATCACGCCATTTTCAAGGTTTGCAGGAATGTTGACCCAAATCCCTACGCTAAAAGGCTGGTCTTTGGAGAAACTACCTACACCTCCCATTTTCAACCAGCCATCTCCATTAAGTGAGGCAGCTTTTCCCTGATAGCCATCCACCAATTCGGGTTGTTTGCTTTTTTCTCCGGTACTTTCCATAACTCCCCTGACAGCAGCATTTATCCTGTCCTGCAGCGGTACCTTATCAAAATCAAAATGCGCAATTAGTGATTTTGATGGATTGTAAAAGCGGATATTTTTGTAGGACTGACTGCTTATCCAGGTTTCAAAATCAGCCTTTTCTGCTTTTTTTATATTGTTCAAGGCCACTTTTGCCGTATTAATGTCATTCTTTAACAGTTTAAGCAGTTTGTCCTTTTTGTCATCCGTCCAAAGCATGGTGGGAACAGGCATGGCATTGTCCCAGGAAATTTGTCCAGCTTCGTCTACCTGATTAAAAAAGCTACTCAATTGAAAGTATTCCTTTTGGCTTACAGGATCGAATTTGTGGTCGTGACACCTTGCACATTCCAGACTTAGGGCCATAAAGGCCTTGCCGAGGGTGTTGGTCCTGTCCGCTACATATTCTACCCTAAACTCTTCTTGAACGATACCCCCCTCCATATTCTGGGGATGTATGCGGTTAAAAGCAGTGGCCAGCTTTTGTTTTTTGGTAGGATTGGGCAATTGGTCTCCCGCTAATTGTTCAATGATGAACTGGTCATAGGGCATATTTTGGTTGTAGGCTTCTATCACCCAATCCCTCCAGGGAGACATGTCCCTGAACCTGTCTACGGTATAACCATGGGTATCTGCAAATCTGGAGAGGTCCATCCAAAACATGGCCATTTGTTCACCATAATGCGGTGAATTTAGCAAACGGTCAACTTGATTCTCATAGGCATTTTCCGAATCATCCGCTAGAAATGCATCCAATTCCTCCAAACCAGGAGGCAAACCGGTTACATCCAAACTTAATCTTCTCAAGAGTAATTCCTTGGAGGCGGATGGACTGGGTTCGAATCCATGTTCTAAGAGTTTCTGACCAATAAATAGGTCTATGGGTTGTGTTGACCAGTCCTTAATTTTGGGTTCAGGAAGCGCTGGTAATTTAGGGCTTATAAAAGCCCAATGCGGCTGGTAAGTAGCACCTGATTCGATCCATTTTATAAGTATTGCTTTCTGTCTGCTAGTTAAAGTGAGGTGGGATTCTGGAGTAGGCATTTGGAAATCAGGATCCTCGGAAATGATCCTGTGAAAGACTTCACTTTTGTTCAAATTCCCTGGACTTAAAGGTATTTTACCACTTTCTTTGGTAGCAACATAGGCTGCATCAGGAAGGTCTAGTCTCATACCCGCTTCTCTGGCAGCTTCATCAGGACCATGGCAGGAAAAGCAATTGTCTGATAGTATAGGTTTCACATGGATATTAAAATCCACCTGTTCTGGAAGTTCCTCCATAGCCTGCGCTATTGGATCCGGTAAATTGGGCTTACAGGACAATCCCATGATAACCAAAAATATATAAATCAATCTGTGAAACATTGTCTTAACTAGGTCAAATTAATTGTCAAATAAATTTAACTGAAATATAACCGAATTCCCATACTTTCATAGAATATCGTACAACGAGTTCAAATAAATTTAGGGGAATCCTTTAAAAAGAAGGGGAGTTGCCTAAATGCTCCTAATGGGATTTCCAGTTATACTAGCCTTGGATAGGCCAGGCTTCTATTGTGATAAAAGAAATCAATAGGTATTAAATGAAAAAAACCTGTTCGTATGGACAGGTTTTTTTCATTTGAAGTGATCCCGCTGGGGTTCGAACCCAGGACCCTAACATTAAAAGTGTTATGCTCTACCAGCTGAGCTACAGAATCAAAATTTCAATTTTTCGACCGTCCTTTTTCAGGGTTCAATATCAAAAGAAAACTTGGTTTTTCGCCTTACTTTCCCGTAATTGGATTGCAAACTTAAAGGACTAAATTGAAAATGCCAAATCTTAGATGGATCTTTCTTGTTTTTTTATCAGCTTTTTCATTGCTGTATTCGCATCAGGCTGATAGTCAGGTCAGCGAAAAAACCAGTTTGTCAACCGCAGATAGCCTATTTACAGAAAAAAAGTACAAAGAGGCTTTGCAACGGTATGAAACTATCCTTTATGAAGAAGAAGCTTACTCTCCAGCGATGTTGTTGAAGATGGGTTTTATTTCTGAAGGTTTGGGAGATTATGGGAAAGCATCCCTGTATTTATCGAAGTATTATAACTACAATCCCAATCCCGAAGTCATTGATAAAATCAAATCATTGACTGGACAGGCCTCGCTCGAAGGCTATCAGGTTTCAGACCAAGATAGGTTTCTGCGGCTACTTTTGGATTACAAAACTATAATTACTGGCGTTGCCGCATTCCTAATGTTGGTGTTTTTGATAATGGTATTTGTGTTTCCTGCCAAGCGCGCTGTTTTCTATTACCCTGCACTTCTGTTTTTGTTAGTGACCTTTCTTAGTAACAATTTCCTGAATAAACCTGATACGGGTATTATTACCGGAGGACCAGTACTAATTATGGATAGCCCATCTGCTGCAGGCAACCTTTTAAGAAGGGTAGAGGCTGGCCATCGAGTAACAATTTCTTCCAGTAAAGACATGTGGTACCAGATAAAGTGGGGCAATAAAGATGCATACATCCGCAAATCGGACATCTCTAAAATTTAATAACCATCTTCTATAATAATCTGCATCCAGAAGTGAATACATTTCAGGTAATGTTGTTGTGTCGATTTTCCTTAACCCGAATTCTAAGACTTTGGTAAAAAGTAACATAGGGCGGCTAACTTCGGCGAAAATTCCCTCATTTCAATAGTGAAATCTCTTGTTTGGTGGTTTGAACTGCCTTTATTAATGATTTCTACAAATTCCAGTTAGCAGTTCATTTCTTTTCCATTGATGAAAAGAAACGAACCAAAGAAAAATCTAGACAAAACAATGCTTCTGCCCGCAAGCCCCTCGCCCCCTCGCTGTTTTGTCGACCCACCGCTCCTTTTTAATACCAATAATCGTCCAAAAATCAAATGGTGTATAATTAATTTAGCTGAATTGCATAGCGGATCAGTATCAAAATGAATAGGAAGAAATATCGATAACCAATAATTTAAGCCTTCAAATTATATGAACCGGTTAATACCCCCTTAAATAAGAAAGAGTTAGATGGGAAAATGCAATAGATAATCTATTACGGGATGAAATCACTTGCTAAGAAAAGTCAGCAAATCTTTGGGATGATCCGAGTTTGAGTTAAATCAATGGAACACAATAAAAAAATGGGGCAATGCCTATTCCAACTGTAGGCTCACTCATTCACTATAATTACAATGAATCTGAGGATTTATTTTCAGCTTCAGGATTCTCACCCATCTCTGGATCCACCATGCTCAGTATTTCGCCGGGAGATAAATAGAGGGCTTCAATTTTTTGTTTGTAAGCCAAAGGCATTTGGTCATGGTTGAGCACAAAGTTTTTTGTTGCAATTATTTTCTCACCAAGTCCATGTGCCACAGCAAAACTGTCTGCTGCTATTTCAGCTTTGGTAATAAAATCATTGGACAAGTAATATTTGATGCCAAAACCCAATAAGTCTAAGGAGCTCCTATTCAAGTAATCCTGAATATGTCCGAGCTCATGTCCTATCCAACCTAATAACACATCACTGGGTAGCTCTTCAATAGGTATAGGATTGTCTTCCAAGAAAAGAAACCTTGAAATTTTTATTTTATAGGAGCGATTGTCCTTTGCGTGAAGGAATAAGGAACCAACCTTTGGCTGTGCTTGCATTACAGATCCAGTGATATTATTTTTGAATTGAAAATCAATCTTGGTATCCATCAAATCCGGAAAATAAGAAAGCGCTTTCAAAGTTAAGGCCCTGATTTCCTTTGGAATGATTTTATTCGTAGCAAACTTCTCCAATTTATAGTTTGACTTAAGGTGAATTTGGCTTTGGGGCGCAAGTTCTTTTTCGTTGAATCTACCATCAGAATTGCAGATCAGCAAAAGGTTTAAAGAAATTATAATATTGGATATTAAATATATCATGTTTTATAGCTAATTCGTCTTTCCATAATACACAATATCAGGTAGAATTAAAAAGGAAATCACAAAAAATCTCGCCAAATTTTTAGGCGGGATTTACTATTTGGTATAACTAGCCCTTTATATGGCCCAAGCTTTATCTCCTTTTTTATAATCTATACAAGGTTCATATCTTCCTGGTGTTTCCACAAATCTTAGTGCCTGAGTAGCACCTATCTCCGAAGTAAAGTAACCCAACAAGGTCAGGTCCTTGAGCATTAATATGCATTTGTCATCCTTGTTCCCTTCAGTACCAGAGACCATGGCTTTCTTATTGATCTGGTTGAGGTAGTTTGTTCTTTCCTCCACCGTTGCATCCATAAATTCCTTATTGTTGTCCGCTTTAAAATCACTCTTTAGTTTATTAAGGCCATTTACGAATGATTTTTGTTGTTCTTCAGTGTAAGTAGATTTTACCATCATGGCCATAAATGAGCCAATCCCTGCAGCTTTAGCTCCAGGTGTATCAGTGGTTGGAATGATGGCTTCGCCGATTTCATCCATATAAGCCAATTCGTCTTCAGAAAAATCCAGCCCTTCTATTTGCTTATCAGGAGCACATCCTGTCAAAATAACATTGGCTCCCACTATGGTACCACCCATCATCAGTACCACGCTTTTTAGTGCTTCTCTTCTATTTATAAAATTCATATCGTTTCAATTTGGATTTACAGATTACCTTTCTTCAACTCTTCAACAGCAAAGCTTGCAGCTCTGGCGGTCATGGCCATATACGTCAATGAAGGATTTTGTGCTGCTGCGGAAACCATAGCTGCTCCATCCGTTACAAAAACATTTTTGGCATCCCACACTTGATTATTGCCATTCAAAACAGAAGATTTAGGATCTCTACCCATTCTTGCTGTACCCATTTCATGTATACCCTGTCCAAATGTATAGCCGGTATCATAAGTTGTGACATTTTTAACGCCTGCAGCTTCAAGCATTTCTGCTGCATCATTTTTCATGTCCACCCTCATTTTCCTCTCATTGTCATGAATTTCCGCGTCCATTTCTAAGACAGGTATTCCCCATTTGTCTGTAACTGTTTTGCTGAGTTTAATTGAATTGTCATGATAAGGAAGTATTTCACCAAAGGCAGTCATTCCTACAGTCCATTCTCCTGGCTCTGTAAGTTCCGCTTTTAATGGAGCACCGAAATCCAATTCAGCCACCGATCTGCTCCAACCTTGCCTACTGGCACCACCTTGAAAACCAAAGCCTCTGATATAATCTCTTCTTTCGTTTCCTAAATTTCTATACCTAGGTACATAAAAACCGCCTGGTCTTCTTCCAAAATAGTATTTATCATCAAAGCCTTCTACAATACCTCTGGCACCAAGCCTGAAATGGTGGTCCATAACATTGTGACCAAGTTCTCCTGAGCTACTTCCCAATCCTTCAGGCCACACTTCAGTAGCTGAACGCATCAAAATCGCAGAAGAATTGAAGGAAGATGCACAAAGAAATACTATTTTTGAATCGAATTCGTAGGTTTCGTTGGTTTCACCATCGAGAACTTCCACTCCTGTTGCCCGCTTTTTGTCTTTGTCATAAAGCACTTTGGTAACAATTGACCAAGGCCTTAAAGTGAGGTTGCCTGTGGCAACTGCAGCCGGCAATGTAGAAGCTTGTGTACTAAAATAACCTCCATAAGGACAACCAAGAGAACATTTATTCCTGTATTGGCAACCAGGCCTACCCGGAAGTGGCTGGGTAATATTGGCTATCCTGGCATTGGTTACTAGCCTCTCCCCTTTATAATGGCTATTTACCCGGTCCGCTACATCCCGCTCTGCACAATTTAGTGGCATGGCAGGCATAAATTCTCCATCAGGGAGAATGTCGAGCCCATCCTTATTGCCGGATATTCCTGCAAATTTTTCTACATAACTGTACCATGGCTCTAGGTCTTTGTACCTGATTGGCCAGTCGACGGCTATGTCTTGCTTTTTATTGGCTTCAAAATCAGTGTCGGACCAGCGATAACTCTGTCTTCCCCAAAGCAGTGACCGACCACCGACCTGATAACCCCTAAACCAAGTAAAAGGCTTTTTTTCTACATATGGAGAATCATCCTCATGAGCCCACCAGTCAAGGTTTAACTCGTTCAAAACATAATCCCTTCGCAGGTTTGGATGGTTTTCCAACATCTCCACTGTCCGCCTTCCTCTGTGAGGTATTTCCCAAGGAGCTTTGGTAGCGTTTTTATAATCCTTTACGTGCTCTACGTTTGGACCCCTTTCCAGAAGAAGTACCTTTAACCCCTTCTCTGTTAGTTCCTTTGCTGCCCAACCGCCGCTGATCCCTGAACCAACGACAATGGCATCATAACTTTGATTAGCCATATGCTTTAAATGTTTATTTTAGGTATTGCAATATTATTGATTTTATTGAAGAAAAGGTATAATTTTTCCATTTCCCTAAATTCCGCTCTCTCAATTTATAAATGCTCTAAATAGGCATTTTCTTTAGCTCCTATAAATACCTAACTATTCTTCGATATTATTGTTCTTCAGGCTGTTCCTTTCTGCATTGGCTTTTATGAAATCATTGTCTTTGAAAAACAGCATAAAAATCACAGTCACTACCAAAGCAATCCCAGATGGTATCAGCCAAATGTTTTGCCAAACATGAGTCCCATCTGCTAACAAATAGAAATCTGAGACAATACCTGCTATCCAAAATCCGATAAGCATACCTATGCCATAAGTCGCTAAGGTAATCAGCCCCTGAGCAGAACTTTTGTATTTTGGTCCAGCTTTCGAGTCGGTATAAATTTGACCAGCAACAAAGAAGAAATCGTAACAAATTCCGTGCAATGCAATGCCTATAAGTAGTAAATAGGTACCCTCTCCGGCATCTCCAAAAGCAAAAAACACGTACCTCACAACCCATGCAAGCATTCCTACAATCAAGGTAGTCTTCAAGCCAAATTTCTTAAAAAAGAAGGGCATAAGTAAAAGAAACAATACCTCAGAAACCTGGCCTATTGTCATTTTACCAGTAGGATTGGTAAGCCCTACCTCAGATAAGAAAGGATTGGCATTTTGATAATAAAAAGCAAGCGGAATACAAATCAGGATGGACGACAAAAAGAAAATGGAAAAATCCTTGTCTTTTAATAACTTAAGGGCGTCCAAACCAAGCATTTCTGAGATGGATTGTGTGTCACCTTTTTGAGCAGCAACAGGAGGTGTCTTTGGAAGTGTAAATGCAAAAAGGCCCAAAACTACGGACGAGATAGACGACATCAAAAAGGTATTTCGAAGCATTCCCTCTCCTATTGCCGCTGAACTATCCCAAATAAAGAAGTAACTAATCATCAAACCGGAAGCTATCCATCCTACCGTTCCCCATACCCTAATTGCACTAAATTCTTTGGCTGGGTTTTTCATTTGGTTAAAAGAAACTGAATTGACCAGTGCAAGGGTGGGCATGTAGAGGATCATATAAGCAAGGACATAAGGATAGAAAGCAACAAAACTATGAGAAGAAAACATCATATACATCAACCCAGCTCCTAAAAGGTGTAATACGCCTAAAATCTTCTCTGCATTAAAGAACCTGTCGGCTATTAGACCTATGACAAATGGAGCCACTATGGCACCGATAGACTGTGTGGAAAATGCTGCAGCCAATTGTCCACCATTTGCTTGGAGGTTATTCCCTAAAAAGGTCCCTAAAGTAACGTACCAGGATCCCCAAACGAAAAATTCTAGAAACATCATTAGGGAAAGTTTAAACCTATTATTTAAAGTCATAGTTTTTGGTGCGTTAGTGTTTAGGGTAATAAAATTTTATCGGGTACTGTTAGCAAACAATCTATAGAAATATTTAAAATTTAAGCCAATTTAACGTAAATTTATCACTTGAGAAAGCGAGCATAGGATTTCGCAATTCCTGAAATATTTTCAACAATTTGAAAAATAAGTAGTTTCAGCATCTAGCATTGAAATATATAATGAATATACGGAATTAAAGAAACCAATAAACCAAAGACCAGAAGAATGAGTAACAGAAAACTTAAAATGGGGATGATTGGAGGTGGACCGGGATCCTTCATAGGCGCTGTCCACAGAATTTCGGCTGCGATGGATGGCATCATCGAATTGGCAGCAGGTGCTTTTAGTAGCAGTCCGGAAAAATCTGCAGAAACAGGTAAAGAACTTTTCCTTCCATCTGATAGAGTCTATGGCTCTTATGATGAAATGTTTGAAAAGGAATTGCTATTGCCTGAATCTGAAAGAATAGATTTTGTGGCAATTGTTACACCTAATCACGTTCATTTTGACCCGACCAAAAAAGCATTGGAAAATGGGTTTCACGTGGTGCTGGACAAGCCCATGACTTTTAGCTATCAAGAAGCCAAAGAACTAAGCAAGATAATAGAACAAACGGGTTTAATGTTTTGCCTTACCCATACCTATACCGGCTACCCTATGATCAAGGAGGCAAAACAGCTGATTTCCTCCGGTGTTTTGGGTAAGGTAAGAAAGGTATATGTAGAATACCCCCAAGGCTGGTTATGGAATAAACTAGAAAATACTGATTATAAGCAGGCCATCTGGAGAACGGATCCCACCAAAAGTGGTATTGCTAACTGTATGGGTGATATCGGTACCCACGCCTTTAATCTTGCGGAATACGTAAGCGGATTGAAGTTGACAAAATTATGTGCCGATCTTAACTGTATTGTTGAAGGCAGAACCCTTGATGATGATGGAGCAGTATTGTTGAAATTTGAAGATGGTGCTTCGGGAGTATTGATGGCCACCCAAATTGCTACAGGCGCAGAAAATAACATTAAAATCAGGGTCTTTGGTGAAAAAGCAGGGCTGGAATGGGAACAGGAAAATGCCAATACTTTAATTGTAAGACATCCTGAAGCACCTGACCAGATTTACCGTGCAGGAGGCAACGTTCCTTACTTGTCTTCCGCAGCCATGGAAAACGTCAGAACGCCCGGGGGACATCCGGAAGGCTACCTTGAAGCATTTGCTAATTTGTATCGAAATTTCGCCAGATGCCTTTATGCCAGAAAAAATGGTGAGACACCCAAAAAGGAATGGGAAGACTTTCCAGGAGCTGAAGATGGCTTAAGAGGAATGGCTTTTGTAGAGCACGTAGTAAAAAGTAGCAATTCTAATGAAAAATGGACTAAATTTGAACTCTAAATAACCCCTAAACTTTATGAAAACCATTAAAGGACCAGCCTTATTTTTGGCTCAATTTGTAGATGATAAAGCACCTTTTAATAATTTAAAAGACATTTGTACCTGGGCAGCAAGCATCGGTTACAAAGCTGTTCAAATCCCTACCTGGGATGCCAGACTCATAGACCTGAAAAAAGCAGCCGAGGACATGGATTATGTCAGCCAAATCAAGAATACCGTAAAAGAAGCTGGTGTTGAAATTTCTGATTTTTCTAGCCATTTGCAAGGACAACTGGTGGCAGTGAGTCCAGCTTATAATGAGCTTTTTGATGCCTTTGCTCCTGCGGAACTAGCGGGTGACCTTAAAGGAAAACAAAAATGGGCTACCAATCAGCTTATGATGGCCGCAAAGGCCAGTAAAAACTTTGGATTGACTACGCATGGCACTTTTAGCGGAGCTTTGATGTGGCATACCGTGTATCCATGGCCACAGCGCCCTGCTGGGTTGGTGGATACCGGCTTTGAAGAGTTGGCAAAAAGATGGCTGCCCATTTTGGATGAATTTGATAAATATGGTGTGGATGTTTGTTATGAACTCCACCCGGGAGAAGACTTACATGATGGGGTTACTTTTGACTTGTTTCTTGAAAAAGTAAACCACCATAAAAGGGCCAATATTCTATATGACCCAAGCCACTTTGTTTTACAGTGTCTTAACTATGTAGATTTTATCGACATTTATAAAGACAGAATAAAAATGTTTCATGTTAAGGATGCAGAGTTTAATCCAACAGGGAGACAAGGTGTTTATGGCGGCTATTCCAGCTGGATAGAACGAGCAGGAAGATTCCGCTCGCTAGGGGATGGTCAGGTTGATTTTAACGCTATTTTTAGTAAACTTTCTCAATATGATTTTGATGGATGGGCTGTTCTGGAATGGGAATGCGCCATTAAGCATCCTGAGGATGGAGCAATAGAAGGTGCTAAATTTATTAGTGAGAAAATAATACATGTAACTGAAAAAACCTTCGATGATTTTGCTTCCACAGGAATGGACGAAGGTTTAAATAAAAAATTATTAGGAATTAATTAATCTAACTATTACAAACCATGAAGTTTAATTTGAATTTAAGTTTGGCTATTATTGCCAGCGCAATGGTAGCCGTTTCAGCCTGTGGTGGCTCCGGTAGTTCTGAATCAGCATCTAGCGAAAGCACTGCTGCTGCACCACCTGCCCCTGTGAAGGAAATCAGCCTGGAAGAAAAGTATAAGGATAATCCTGTTTACATCAAAGGTATAGAGCTGATGGCTCAAAATGATTGTTCTTCTTGCCATATGCTTGAAAGAAAAATCGTAGGTCCATCTTATGCAGATGTTGCTGCTAAATATGAGGCAACTGAAGAGAATGTTGAACTTTTGGCAAGTAGAGTGATTGCAGGCAATGTAGGTGTATGGGGAGAAATACCCATGCCAGCCCACCCGACCCTTTCTGAAGAAGACGCAAAAGAACTGTCAAGATTCGTACTATTGCTAAAGAAATAATTTGATATGATAAGAACAACTTTGTCTATGGCAGCACTTTCACTTGCAGTAGTGGCCTGTGGTCCTGCTACGGTTGAAAAAGATATTGCGGAGGAAAATATAGAAGAAATCATCGTGACGGAAGAAGAGTGGATTAGTTTATTTGATGGCGATAGCCTTACAGGTTGGACCAGCTTTGGTGAAGAACAGCCGGGTGAGGCTTGGGAGGCAGCCGATGGTGTTCTCTACTTTAATTCCAGTAAAAAAGACAAAGGCGCTTCTGGAGGAGATTTGGAAACCAAAGAGACCTTTGGCAATTTTCACTTGCAAATTGAGTGGAAAATCTCAGAAAATGGAAACAGTGGAATCATGTTTCATGTTCGAGACAATGGCGATTACGACAGACCTTACCATACAGGCCCTGAATATCAGCTACTTGACAATGATGGGCACAAAGATGGCAAAATCACTACCCACCGAACAGGTGATCTTTATGACATGATAGAATCTACCGAAGAGGCCTCAAACCCTGTAGGTGAATGGAATAAAAGTGAAATTGTTATCAATGACAACAAATTGCAGTTTTTCCTTAATGGGGTAAAGACAGTAGAAACTTCTTTGTGGGATGACCAATGGAATGCCATGGTTGCTGAAAGTAAATTCTCGCAATGGGAAGATTTTGCCAAATTTAAGGAAGGTAAAATCGTGCTTCAGGACCACGGAGATGATGTATGGTTCAGAAATATCAAAATTAAAAGACTATAAATAACTTCTTACTGGACTTCTTTCTCAACAGTGAATTAGGAAGCCTTTTTGAAGTTAAAGAAAATAAAAAAAGCCGGAAGAAAAATTCTTCCGGCTTTTTTTATTTTGACCATCAAGTGACTAAGCCACAATGGTTTTTAAGATGTCATTTAAAGTCTTGCTTGGTCGCATTGCAGTGGATGTTTTATCTACATCCGGTTGGTAATACCCTCCAATATCTACAGGACTTCCCTGAGCACTAATCAATTCATCAATAATCGTTTGCTCATTGTCCTCCATGGTTTTAGCCACCGGAGTGAAAATGGTTTTCAATGCTGCATCATCATCTTGGTTGGCCAAAGCTTCTGCCCAATACATGGCAAGATAAAAATGGCTCCCTCGGTTGTCCAGTTCATTTACTTTTCTGGATGGAGACTTGCCATTTTCCAGAAACTTAGCTGTTGCCTGGTCCAATGTTTTGCCCAACACTTTTGCCCTATCGTTGTTAAAGGTATCTCCCAAATGATCCAAGGAAACGGCAAGAGCTAAAAACTCACCCAATGAATCCCAACGAAGGTGACCTTCCTCCACGAATTGCTGAACATGCTTAGGAGCAGATCCCCCAGCGCCAGTTTCAAACAAACCTCCACCATTCATCAAGGGTACTACAGAAAGCATTTTTGCACTTGTTCCTAGTTCCAGAATTGGAAATAGATCTGTCAAATAATCTCTTAATACGTTACCTGTAACTGAAATGGTGTCTTTACCATCTTTTATCCGCTCCAAAGAAAAACGTGTTGCTTCTTCGGGCGACTTGATAGAAATTTCTAATCCACTGGTATCGTGATCCTTTAAATAAGTCTCTACTTTGAAGATAAGTGCAGCATCATGAGATCTGTTTTTGTCCAACCAAAATACTGTTGGTACTCCCGTTGCTCTTGCTCTATTTACAGCAAGCTTCACCCAATCCTGGATGGGAGCATCTTTTACCTGACACATTCTCCATATATCACCCTCTTCAACAGCATTTTCCAAAATCACCTTGCCTGAAGCATCAGTTACTTTTACTGTTCCAGCTAAAGGAATTTCGAAAGTTTTGTCATGTGAGCCATATTCTTCTGCTTTTTGAGCCATAAGTCCTACATTAGGCACAGAACCCATAGTAGTAGGGTCAAAAGCACCGTTTTTCTTACAAAAATCGATGGTTTCTTGATATACCCCTGCATAAGATCTATCAGGAATTACAGCTTTAGTATCCTGTAATTCATTGTTTTTGTTCCACATTTGTCCACTACTTCTGATCATAGCAGGCATGGAAGCATCAATAATTATGTCACTAGGCACATAAAGATTGGTGATCCCTTTGTCAGAATTCACCATTGCCAAATCAGGACTGTCTGCATAACATGCATCAATATCAGCAGCTATCGATTTACGGATTACAGAAGGCAACGTCTCTATAGCGGCTAAAAGGTCACCAAATCCATTGTTGGGATCTACTCCTGCCTGTTTTAAGGCGGCAGTATGTTTTTCAAATACAGGTGCAAAGAAAACAGTCACTGCATGCCCAAAAATGATGGGGTCAGAGACCTTCATCATGGTGGCTTTCAAGTGCAATGAGAACAAAACGCCTTGTTCTTGGGCTTCAGCTATTTGCTCTTTGAGAAATTTTCTCAATGCTGAAACACTTAAAACAGCTGAATCAATGATTTCTCCTTTAAGAAGAGAAAGACTTTCTTTTAGCGTTGTTTGCTTGCCGTCATCTCCATGCAAAACGATACTGATACTCGTTTCTGAAGGAAGAGTGACTGATTTTTCGCTACCATAAAAATCACCCTCAGTCATACTTGACACATGAGATTTGGAGTCTTTGCTCCATTTACCCATGCTGTGGGGATTGTTTCTGGCAAATTGTTTAACTGCCTGTGGGGCTCTTCTATCTGAATTACCTTCCCTTAGCACAGGGTTTACTGCGGAACCCTTAATTTTATCGTATTTGACTTGGATATTTTTCTCTTGTTCGTTTTTGGGATCATCAGGATAATCTGGCAATCCATACCCCTTCTTCTGCAATTCCTTAATAGCAGTCTTTAGCTGCGGAATAGAGGCACTGACGTTAGGTAACTTTACAATGTTGGCTTCAGGTGTTTTGGCGATCTCTCCCAGTTCGGAAAGGGCATCCATAACCCTCTGACTTTCTTTCAAAAACTCAGGAAATGTTGCAAGGATTCTACCTGAAAGAGAAATATCTCTAGTTTCCACAGACACCCCAGCCGAGTCGGTAAATGCTTTTATAATGGGCAATAAAGAATAAGTAGCTAATGCCGGTGCTTCATCGGTAAGGGTATAAAGAATTTTTGGGGTTTTGTCACTCATATGTATTTCTGTTTTCTGATTGTTTTAAAAATGAATTCCAATTTGAATTTATGAGCTAAATTACGAAAAATATCTTTATCCAAAGAGCAGCACCCGAGATAAGGACAAATAATAACCCTAAGGATGATAGCATACATAAGGCGGGAAAATCAGGTACCAATGGTAACCAAAGCGGCTTCAAAAATACAGGGTTTACTGCTGCTTTTTCCTAAAAGATCCGCAGGTACTTAATAACTTTCATCCTGGTTGGGAAAATCCGCTGACTTAACATCTTTTATATAATTGCCGACTGCCTTAAGCATGGTGTTTCTGATGTCTGCATACTGTCTTAAAAACCTGGGTTGAAATTCCTGGGTGATACCCAGCATGTCATGAAGTACCAACACCTGTCCATCCACATCCGGTCCTGCGCCAATACCTATTACTGGTATGCTTACCGCTTCTGCGACTTCTTTTGCTAGGGAGGCAGGGATTTTCTCCAACACAAGACCAAAACAACCACATTCCTCTAGAATTTTCGCATCTTCTAGCAACTTATTGGCTTCACCTTTTTCTCTGGCTCTTACGGTATAGGTGCCAAACTTGTAAATCGACTGCGGAGTTAGCCCAAGGTGTCCCATCACAGGTACGCCGGCACTCAATATCCGAATAACTGATTCTTTAATCTCTGCCCCGCCCTCCACTTTTACGGCATGTGCCCCAGATTCTTTCATTATGCGAATAGCAGACCTAAGGGCCTCGGAGCTGTTCCCCTGGTAAGAACCAAAAGGAATGTCCACAACTACCAATGCCCGCTCAACCGCCCTTACCACTGAAGTGGCATGGTATATCATCTGGTCTAGAGTGATGGGCAAGGTGGTTTCATGGCCAGCCATTACATTGGAAGCCGAGTCTCCTACCAAGATCATATCTATTCCTGCCGCATCTACTATGCCAGCCATAGAAAAATCATAAGCAGTAAGCATGGAAATCTTCTCTTTCCGCTTTTTCATTTCCTGAAGAATATGCGTGGTAATTCGTTTCAGGTGGGTGGATTGGTGTACAGACATATCAGTGAAGGTGAACGGTGGAAGCTTTTGGGTCTAAGTTTACGGTAATGTGCTCACTAAGGGTAGTGGCTAGTTCATAGCCTGTATAATCCGCGGCTACAGGAAAGAGTTTATGGCTCCTGTTGACGAAAACCAATACTTCCATTTTTTTTACGCCCAATGCAAGAAATGGAACCATTGCAAAGGCCAGGGTTTTACCTGTATTCAAAACATCATCCACCAAAATTATTGACTTTCCCTCCAGTGGCTCATGCGGTGAAAGTATAACTTCTTCAATTTTAGGATTTGACTTGTCTAGTTCCACTTTGATTAATTCCACATCAAAAGAAGCAATTTCTTTTAATTTTGCCACCATCAATTCCGCGAATACATATCCCATCCCGTTTAGTCCGGCAATTGTCAGCTGCTTTTCTCCTGCATTTCTTTCATAAATCTCAAATGCTATTCGCGTTATCTTTTGTTGGATTTGATGATGGTTCAATACCAATATTTTTGCTTTTTGCGTCATTTCTGTGCCTTTGTCAAAATTTTAATGAAATTAACCGAATTGACCCTGCTTTCAAAGTAATGATCAAACTTTTACTTTATCTGCATTCTGGGGGTTCTTTGGCTCACCATTTTTAGCGGTGGCTGTCTTCCTCATTCATTATTTTCAAGTAATTTTCATAACGATAAGGGTGAATATAGCCTTGTTCCAAAACCTCCAGAACTTTACATCCTGGTTCATTTATATGTTTACAATCATTGTATTTGCACTGTCCCAGGTATTTTCTCAATTCTACAAAATAGTGCGAGAGCTCTTGGTCATCAATGTCCAAAATCCCAAATTCTTTGATTCCAGGGGTGTCTATAAAATAGCCTGTTTCTCCAAAAGGAAACATTTCTGCAAAGGTAGTGGTATGAACTCCCTTTGAAGAAAACTTTGAAACCTCCTGGGTAACCTGCGAAGCTTGAGGTACTAATCTATTAAGTAAGGTGGATTTTCCTACACCAGAATGCCCAGCCATCAATGTCGTTTTTCCTGCAAGTCCTGGTTCAAATTTTTCCATTAAGTCCTGATCATGCAAGGCAGAAAGTTCTATTATAGGATAGCCCAAAGGCGCATAAATGTCATGCAATTCTGCTAAAAAATCCAAGTCCTTTTGCTTGGTTAAGGTTTCTACCTTGTTGACAAGTAGGGTGCAGGGAATCCGAAAACTTTCCGTACTTACCAAAAACCGATCGATAAAACCCAAGGAAGTTCTGGGATCACGGACAGTTACCATAAGATAGGCCTGATCCACATTGGCTGCCAGGATATGGGAAAAGTGTTGTTTTCGGGTGGATTTTCTGATGATATAATTTTCCCTGGGAACAATAGTGTGAATAACCGCTGTTTCCTGGTTTTTTTCCCTTTCCAAGATGACATAATCTCCTACGGCGATTGGGTTAGTTAATTTGAGGTTGTCCTGTTTGAACTTTCCTCTAAGCCTGGCCTTGATCATTTTGTCACCGACTTTCACCTCATACCAGGAGCCTGTAGTCTTGATCACTCTTCCTTCCATGTTTCTTTCTTAATGATTTCAATCGTCCTTTCAGCACTTCCCAAATTATCATTCACCAGGTTTTTTGCCGACTGGCAGGCCTGTGCATAGTCCGCCGGTTGACTAAGCTTTTCCATGACTGTTATAATTTCAGTTTCGTCTTTAACAGGAAACCCGCAACCATATTGATTGCTGATATCCGCCTCTGGAAACTTCGAAACCTTCTTTAATGGACCAAACAACACAGGGATTCCAAATGCCAAAGGTTCCAGTATATTGTGTAGCCCCTTACCCATAGCCCCTCCAATATACGCCCATTGAGCAAACTGGTACAAGGAAGAAAGCATGCCAATATTGTCAATTATCAAAATATTCCAAACACTTGGTTGGTCCGCTTTGCTAAATTCAGAATATTTTATGGAAGGCAATGTAATGGCCTTCTGCCAATTTTCAATGATTCCTGCATGAATATCATGGGGAGCAATAATAAATTGTAGGTCCTTTGATTGATTAATAAATGGAATGAGGCTGTCCATGTCTTCTTGCCACACGCTACCCAGCACCATAACTTTCTTAGCAATGCCTTGCGCAATCTCTGGAAACGATTTAGGTTGAAGACTGGTCTTGTATACATTGTCGAAACGGGGATCGCCAGTCAAACTGATGCTTTGGAGCCCAGTTTTCTCAAGCAACGCTTTGGACGCCTCATTTTGCACAAAAATATGATCAAAGCAAAAAAGGAGCTGCTTAAAGAATCCCCCATACCAGGAAAAATACACTTGCTCTACTCTGAAAGAGGCCGCTACCAAATAGAGCGGGATTTTTCGTTTTTTGACAGCAAAGATATAATTGGCCCATAAATCATATTTAATGAAAAAAACCATCTCTGGTGAAAGTAAATCTACAAAACGATTGGCATTTTTGGGGCTATCAATGGGAAGATAACAGATGAAATCTACCCAGGGTTGCTTTTTTTTGATGGCTTGTTCATATCCTGATGGGCTAAAAAAGGAAACCGCAACAGACCAGAGTGGATGCTCTTTCTTAAAGGCTGCAATGACAGGTTTTGCTTGTAAGTATTCTCCAAGGGAGGCTACATGAAACCAGACCAATTTACCAGGCTGTATTTTCCTAAAGGATTTTATCGCTTCAAAGGTCTTTTTCCTTCCATTAAAGCCGAGTTTGAGCTTATCAGATCGTTTACTGCCAATTCTCATCAGCCAATCAAGCAGAATCATTCCCAGGTTGTACAAAATCCTCATGAAGCAAAATTACATCAAAAATATCTCTTTGAGCAATTCTGGGTCCAAATCATGGCCTCCACTATAGCAAAGCTCCTTAAAGTTGACAAAGTCCGCATCATAAATGAGGTTTCGCTGACGAATATAGATTTCTGATTGCAAAAAAGGGTCATCGTCTCCCAGAGCTAAAATGACCTGACTGTCTTTAAGCCTTTCAACCATTATAGTGGGTTCCAGGTCATGAGCGGGAGCTCCACCCCAAAAAACCACTTTTTCCGGTTTTAGATTGAATTGGCAAACCCATCTGCTCATAGTGGCTACTCCTTGGGAAAATCCCAAGACGTTGATCTTTGGTATTTGGCCAAACTGAGGAAGCAGTTCTTCTATTATCCCGTTGAGGTAATTGTTGCAGTTGGCGATGTCTATTTCGCGCTCATGCTTGGTCATCCAGTTGGCCCCCACCCTTCCCGAAAATCCTTTAAGGTAATAATGGTTGAGCCCTTCTGGCGCAACTATAAGGCAATCGTCCTGAAAGAGGTGATTGAATTTCCTAAGGAAAAACTGAGCCAATTGCCCATAACCATGAAAGACAATCCAAATACTGTTTTCTTCTCCGGTAGGCGCATGGCTAAGAGAATAAGTATGTTTGGCCTGAAAATTTAGTTCTTTTTGAACCATTATACATTTAAGTCTTCAAGTTTATAAGGAAGCAATTGGTCAATCCCATCAGCTTTTAGTACACTCCCATCTGAGCGGAGCATCAGTACCTCAATTGGGCTCTCAAATTTCATTTCATACTCGCTGATCGTCTGTCTGCACAAGCCACAAGGAGTAACAGTGGCCAGCCCGGTATTGTCAGATTTTTTGGCCACTATGGCTATTGATAGGGGTTTAAGCGCTGGGAAATTGGCATGGGTATAACTTAAAAGAACCCTCTCCGCACAAATGCCTGCAGGGTAGGATATGTTTTCCTGGTTATTTGCCCAGAACGTTTGTCCATCTGCTAAAATTACAGCAGCACCTACCCGAAAGTTTGAATAAGGTGCATGGGCTTTGTCAGTAGCTTTGGTAGCCAGATCAATTAATTTTGCCTGCGTTTCATTCAAATTTTCTGCAGTGATCAATTCCATGGTACTGATATTACTGACTTTTTTGTTCTCTTTCATATTCAAATATATCAATTTTCTTAAGATTGAGATTATTT
>Ga0209390_10000670_pt1 | contig 67867 bp, 51 predicted proteins | sample BON01_FD_187212 | JGI IMG/M metagenome (GOLD analysis project Ga0209390, IMG submission 187212) | Freshwater microbial communities from Lake Bonney liftoff mats and glacier meltwater in Antarctica - BON-01 (SPAdes) (version 2) | ecosystem: Environmental > Aquatic > Freshwater > Ice > Glacier...
CACTGTTCTGGGCTTCCAGATAGATCTGAAACTTTTTCTCGGCGCTCAGAAACCGTCGTTTCTTGGGATCGGTTCCTTTGGATGGTTTGCTCCTGCTCATGTTGTCCGTTTCATTTTGCGAACGCCAAGGGGAGGGACTGGTTCCGGTCGCCCTTCGGGCTCCCTCTACCAGTCCCTCCCCCTCATGCCTTGTAGTGTATTGATTCTTCCCTTTGAGGTCACGGACTCAGAAACGGCGGGGAATTGTTGAAGCGTTCACGGCCATGCAGGACCAGGTGAACAGAGAGCGCCGTGCGATGGAGAAGCAATGGAAGGAACGGGAGAAGCAGATTGAGCGCGTTATAAAGAATACCGTCGGACTCTATGGCGACATGCAAGGTATCATCGGTGGCCAGATCCCCACGATTCCAGCGTTGGAGCTGGATACTGATGAAACGAATAAATTGTCGAAACCGTCAAACGATGAAGGAAAATTGTGATCTCGCGTGACGACAATGGCCGCGTATCGTTTGGCCGCTGGGATTATCAATGAAATCGTGCCCAACGCGCGTTCCGGTCCGCAACGGAGCCTTCGTCAATCGCGCGGTCGCGTGGCGCTTCCTTTGGGGGCTTGACTTGGTCGCTCCTCTACTTCCTCCGGCCCCGTCGCTCGCCTCCGGAATCGCTCTGTCTCCCTTCGTCAAGATCCCAACCGAAGCGACGGTTCATTCGCGAATTTCTTCGGTGTTTCGGGGAGAAAGCTTGTCGTTGGCCTTATGCGGCCAGGTCCGCATTGCGTCCTCAGCGCGTGAAGCGGGCAGGGGATGGTATGGCGGATTCGGGAAGATCAAGGAGGCTACGGGTCGGCTTGACCCATGCTCGCCCCTTCCGTTCCTTGCTTGACATTCCCGCCTCCGCCAAGGGCCAGCTTTTAAGATGTCACGCGCACCATCTTTTCGCTGCGCGAATTGAAATTCATCATCATGAATGCCTCACTGCTCGTCCCGTCTCGAACGACATCTTTGCCGTCACGTGTCACCGTGGACTGGCGGCGTTTTTCTTCCGGCCGGTGGCGTCTGTCTGACGGTGATGTCCAGGCCGCCTTCTGCGCTGACACGCCGCCAAACGCTAAAGTCTTTCGTCATGAGGGACGTCTGACTGTACCTTTGCGAGGTACGATCTGGTCGATTTTGCGTTCAATCTGCGACCATTTCAAACCGTTTTTCACGGTATTCAATCCTGCTCACCACTTCAATAAGCGTTCGGCCGATGTCGAGGTGAGGCAGGTTGTGAACTTCCATCCGCGTTGGGCTTTCGTTGCCGCAACATGACAGGCTGGAAGCCTGTCCTTCTGGCGATCTGCTGGAAATAAACCTTACGGATTAACCAAGCGGAGATCTGCCACACATTCGACGTGTTGCGTTTGCGGGAACATGTCGTGCGGAATGAGTTTCTCGAGCCGGTAGATTCCGTCGGCGCAAAGCCGTTTCAGATCGCGGGCCTGGGTGGCCGGGTGGCAGGAGACGTAGATGATTTGCGCCGGGCGCACCGCACGAAGCTGATCCATCGCCTCCGGCGCACAGCCCACGCGGGGAGGATCGAGAATCACCGTCGTGTGCTCGCGTTTGAAACGTTTCAGCAAATCCGGCAACCAGTCCTCAGTCGCCGCGCCGACAAAGTCACCGTTGTGAATGTTTCGGTTCAACGCGTTTTCACGCGCGGCTTTGATGGCCATTTGATCGATCTCCACTCCGGCGAATTGCTCCACCAAATCCGCGAGCTCCAGTGCGAAAAAACCGACGCCACAATAGGTATCGATCAGGAAGCGGGAGCCACCATCTTTGACCTGGGTTCGCACTGTCTCAACGAGCTTGGGCAGCAGATGATAGTTGTTTTGGAAGAACGAATCCTTCGGCAATACCCAGTCGTTGGGCAACGCGCGCAAAGTCACTTTGATCCCGCCTTTGGCCGGGGGGTTTCTGTGAACTTCCTTGAGTTGCTCGTTTAGCGCGGGCTCGGAAATCGCGCATTCGTCGATTTCTTCCACCCAATTGTTGTCGTGTCGCAGAAAACCGACCATCAAACGTTTCTCAGCGCCGTTCCATTGGCTGCGCACCATGATCCGGTTCCGATAATGATACGGCGAGGGGCAGGGGACCACCTCGGCGATCGGCGGGTCCACGAACTCGCCGATGCGAATGAAGTGGTCGCGTACCTGGCGATGTTTGATCTGAAGCTGGAGCGAGTAGTCGAGGTGTTGGTATTGGCACCCGCCGCACACGCCGAAATGCCGGCATTCTGCTTCAACGCGCTGCTCGCTCCGTTGAAGCACTTCGATCAATTTCGCGCGGCCGAACTTTTTCTTCACCTCGGTCATCTCGGCGAGCACGCGTTCGCCCGGCGCGACGAACGGGACGAACACCACGAAGTCGTTGACGCGGGCGACGCCCTCACCGCCGAACGCAATGTCGGCGATCTCAAGCTCCAGGCGGTCGCCGGGCTTGGGTGCGGTTCGAGTTTGTTGATCAGTTGGTTCGGACACGGGATCAGAGAAAAGGCCTGTAAAGCATCATGGTCCGCAAGCCTTTTTTGCAGGGAGGGGAGATGATGTGTGGAAGAAACTTGTGGGAACTTCGACCGAGAACAGAACGTTCTATTTGTTGTCGCGTTCGATTTCGCGGACGGCGTTGCGGACGGTGCGTTTGACGAGATCATTGTCGTCGTCTTGAAGCTTCTTCAAATCGGGAAGCGCGGCGCGGGCGTCGGCGCGAAGTTCACCAAGCCGTTCGGCGGCGTACTGCCGGACGTAAGGGTCGGTATTCTGCAGTGCGCGGACGAGCAGTGGCACCGAACGGATGCGCATACCGGCCAGGACTTCCATCGCCGCTTCGCGCTCTTCGGCGCGCCCGGTCAGTTCGTAAAGTTTCTCCGCGGCGGGCTCTCCGGCACGACCCAGGTCGCCGATCTTTTCGATGGCGACCAGCCGGACGGCGAGATCCGGGTCGTCAAGCGTGCGGGTCAACACGTCAACCTTGCGTGCGGAATCGTTCTCGATGCTGACGAAGGCGGCCAGCGATGCGATGCGGGTGGCCGGTTGATCGCTGGCAAAGCCCTTTTCAATTTCCTGAAGGGCGGTGCTGGCGGCGGAACCCATCATTCCCAACGACTCCGCGATCACCGCCTGCAATTCAGCGTTTGCGGTGGAAAGAAGTTCAACCAGGACCGGGATGGCGGGCGCGCCAGTTTCACCCATCCGTCCGAGCGCCTGGATGATTTCGACTTGGAGCTCTCCGTCGGAATTCTTGATCACGTCGATCAACGGTCGGACCGCCGAGTCCGGCGCGGGCTTCATCGCGCTGATCGCCCGGGCGGATTGGATTCGGACGGCGGAATCCTGATCATTCAAAGCGCGGATAAGATTCGCGAGGGCCGGGCTGGAATCCTTGCCGAGCGAAGCCAGGGCACGGGCCCCTGAAAGCCGCAACTCCGGTGATGAACCGGTCAATGCGCTCTGGGCCAGCGGCAGTACCGTTTCGGCGGGCGCGCCCACCGCCGCCAATGCTTCGAGAGCGGGCCCGCTCAACTGGGCGGGGTTGTTCTTGATGATGTTGATCAACAGCGGTACCGCCGGTTCGGCGTCCTGCCGGATGAGGATCAACGCGTCGATGGCGATCCGCTGCTCCTTCGGATCGTTCGACTCGAGCGAAGTAATCAGGCTGGGGACCGCGTCGAGGCCGATCTTGCGCAGGCACTCCGCCGACCAGTGGGCTGCGTCGCTGGGATTCGCGTTTATGATGACGATCAGCTCGGACACCGCCGGTCCGCCGATCTGGACCAACGCGGCGTCGATCTTTGCCTGCTGATTTTCGTCAGCGGCGGTGCGGCGCCCGATCAAGGCCGGTACGGCTGGACCTGCCGGGGGGCCGATGGCGGTGATCACTTCGATCGCCTGCGCGCTGACGGCGGCGTTTTCCGAATTGAGCAGTGCCGTCATTGCCGGGACCGAGGTCGATTCAGCGGGCTCCATCAGGATCAACGCGTTGATCACTTCCTGTCGCACGATCTCGTCCGTGGACACAAACCGAGCCAGTAACAGCGGCAGAAAATCGTCCGGCGGATAGTTCAACCGGCTTAACGCGTGGATGAACCGGGCCTTGGCGGTGTCGTCCTGTTCCGTTTCCAACGCTCCCGCGAGCTTCTGGGCCGACGGTTTGGCGGAGTCGCCCAGCAGTTCCAGACCGAGGGCGGCGGCGGCCCGGGCGCGTGCTTCGGGATGCGACAGGGTTTTTTCAAATTTCGGTAACGACCCCGGACCGATCTTGGCGAGTGCTTCGGCTGAAATTTCACGCACCTCCAAATCGGAATCGTTCAAGTTCACCACCAGCAAATCGGACACGCTTTCCGCAGCCGGCCCCATCCATCCGGCGGCCTTGGCGGCGCCTGAACGGACGGGCGAATCTTTGTGCTGGAGAAATTCTTCGACGGTCGGCAGCGCGGCGGGGCCGATGGATCCGAGGGCAAACGCGGTGCGGTACCCGCCTTGTTGCGAACGACGGCCACGGTTTGAATCGATGAGCTGCGCCTTCAGTGCGGGGATGGCGGCTTCGGCATCCGGGCCGATGCGGGCGATGGCCGTGATGGAGTTGAACCACACCTGCGTGTCTTGGTCTTCAAGCGATTCGATCAACGCCGGGACGGCCTCCTTCGCGGAGGGCCCCATCTGGCTCAGACGATACGACGCCTCCCGACGCTCGGCGTTGTCGCTGGATTTCAATTCCTTGACCAGATCAGCGATCGACTGCGCGGACGATTCGGCCGCGAATGACGGGACGGAATTCATCCATATCGCTGTCGCAATTAGAACTAAAAGGCGAAGTGCTCGAATCATGGTTCCAGATAATAAAAGGGTCCGTCTGTCGAGACGGACCCTGGCGGTTGGTTATTCGCCGAAAGACTAACCTTCGAGGCCACGAAGGGTTCCGGTGGCGTCGCCGAACGAGCCGGCCTGCACGCCCATGCGGTTCATCATTGAGATGAACAGGTTGTTGAGCGGCGTTTCCTCCGGGTAACGAACGTGGCGACCGGTGCGGATCGTGCCACCGCCCTTGCCCGCCACGATGATTGGCAGGTTTTCGTTGTTGTGCCGGTTGCCGTCACTGATGCCCGCGCCGTAGACGATCATCGAGTTGTCGAGCAGCGACGAACCATCCGGCTCCTTCAGGTGCTTCATGCGGTTCAGGATGTAGGCGACCTGATCGGCGTGGTAGCGGTTGATCCTGGCAATCTTCTTCTGCTTCACCGGATCGCCCTGGTGATGCGACAGCGAGTGGTGCCCTTCGCTGACGCCGATCTGCCGGTAGGCGCTGTTGCTACCCTCGTTCGCCAGCATGAACGTGCAGACGCGTGTGACGTCCGCCTGGAATGCGAGAATCATCATGTCGCCGAGCAGCCGGATGTGCTCGCCCATGTCGTCGGGTTTGCCGGTCGGTTTTTCGACGCCTTCGATGACCTGCTGCGCGGCGGCCGACATCTGCTCGGCCTTCTCGACCCGCATTTCAATTTCGCGAATCGCATTCAAGTATTCGTCCAGCTTCTGGCGGTCGGCACCGCTGATCTTGGTGTCGAGCCGACGGGCGTCTTCCATGACAAAATCCAGAATCGACTTCTTGAACTTGCGCCTTCCCAGAAAACTGCCCGTTGCACCGTCCGCTTCGCCGGTTCCGAACAATCTTTCGAAGACCAGCCGCGGGTCGGTTTCCTTGGTCATTGGCGTGACCTCATTGCGCCAGGAGATGTTGTTCGAGTAGGCGCACGAATAACCGGAGTCGCACTTGCCCGCCTGTCGACCGCCTTCCACCCCGATCTCCAGTGAACCGAAGCGCGTCTCACTCTTGATGTGCTCGGCGATGTACTGGTCGGCGGAAATGCCGGCCCGGATCTGCGAGCCTTCGCTCTTGAGCGGTTGAACACCGGTCAAGAACGCCGCCGCCGAACGCGCGTGATCGCCGGGGCCGTCACCGTTGGCTCGGCCCTTGTCCTGGGTGAGCCCGGAGAGGACGACCAGATCGCGCTTCAGCGGGTTGAGCGAATCGAGAATGTAAGGCAGCTGAAAATTGGCGCCTTCCTGCGCGGGCGTCCAGTCCGGGAGATGGACGCCGTTGGGGATGAACAGGAAGGCCGCACGGACGGGTGGTTTTCCAGCAGCAACCGCGGCTGCGGCGGCGCGGATGGGGGACATGGCCTCCATCATCGGCAGGGCGATGGTCGCGCCCAAGCCCTTGAGGAAGGTTCGGCGATGTAAGATAGCTTTGTTCATCATGTTTCGTTTCCTGTTATCTGCCGCATTTGGAACGGCTTGCTTTTGACGATTTCCAAAACAAGGGTGGAAAACGTATAATCGTTTTTGGTGAGTGCTTCAACGATTTCATCCACAGTGCACTTGTCGTAATACTCCAGACCGCGACCGAGCGCAAACGTCAACATCTTCTCCGTAACGGTCCGCGCAAACTGGTCTCCACGCATCAAAAGTTGCTTCAGCTCCGCTGGGCCGTCGAAGGTGACGCCGTCCGGAAGTCTTCCCGAGGCGTCGATCGGGTGTTCACCATCCATCTCCCGCCACGCACCGATTGCGTCAAAATGTTCAAAGGCGAACCCCAGCGGGTCCATTTTCTCGTGGCAGGTCGCGCAGTCCGGATTGGCCCGGTGCTGTTCCAGCTGCGTTCGTAATGAAGCACTTGCATCGACGCCCTTGTTTTCCTCGAGTAGCGGCACGTTCGGCGGCGGTGGCGGCGGCGGTGTTCCAAGAATCTGCTCCATGATCCATTTGCCTCGGTTCACGGGTGACGTGCGGGTCGGGTTGGAGGAAAGGGCTAGAATGCTGCCCTGGGTCAGGATTCCGCCGCGACCTGATTCGGGCGACAGCTTGATCCGGCTGAACGCATCGCCGCGTACTCCTTTGACGCCGTAATGCCGGGCGAGCCGTTCGTTTGCGAAGGTGAAATCAGCATCCAGCAATGACATGATGCTCAAGTTCTCCTTCATCACGGCATCAAAGAACATCATTGTTTCCGTCTGCAACGCCCGGCGGAGTGGTTCGTCAAATTCAGGGAACAGATCCGGATCCGGCGAAATGTCGAACTGGCGGATCTGAAGCCACTGACCGGCGAAATTCTCCACCAACGCCCAAGATTTCTTGTCCTGAACCATGCGTTGCACCTGCGCCGCGAGAATCTCCGGTTTGTGCAGGACGTTCCGGGCGGCGAGCGACGAAAGTTCTCCATCCGGCATGCTGCTCCAGATGAAATAGGACAAACGCGACGCGAGCTCGTAATCGTTGAGCTGCCGGGGTGTGCCGGTTTCGGAACCGGGATCGAGCTCCCAACGAAACAGGAACTGCGGCGAAACGAGAATGGCCTGCGTGGCCAGTTGCATTCCCTGCTCAAAGGACCCGCCCTCGGTCCGGCCGAGCTGATAAATCTGGAGGAGCCGGTTCACCTCGTTCTCGGTGGCCGGCCGACGAAACGCCCGCGAAGCGAACCGTTCCAGAAATTCGGCCGCGAACTTCGTTTCATCCGCTGGTCCCGGCTGACGCGGAATGATGTTGCGATGGGCGGCCGGGTATTGAAGGGCCGCAGCGTCGGTTGGGCCGATGATTTCGACGTATTTCACGAAGACATTTCGGTCGCCGTTCGAATTGAAATTATTGAGGTAGGCCAGTTGAAGATTCCTGTCGCCGACGTCCGCCGAGAGTTTCACGTTGTAATCCTTCACGTTCCTGTCCGTCACGCTCACGTCGAGAATCTCCAGCACCTCGTCATCAAGCTTCAGTTCGAGCTTGGGCGGCTCGGAACCCGCCTGGTCGCCGTACGCGTGAACCCGTAGAATGTAGTCGCCTTTGGAGGGGAACTCGACGCGGCTCGCGGCTGAACCCTCGCGCCAAAAACCCAGCGTGCCGTTGTCCTCAAGTCGAACAATCTCGGAGTCCGAGGGCTTGAACTGAGAGCCTTCGTATCGTTTGTGGGGAACGAGCGAATCCGGGCTTGTCAGGACGGCGTCGGTGACGATCCGTTCTGCCGCGGCCAGATATTTCTCCAACAACATTGGCGGCAGCGAGAGGACATCGCCGATGTTGTCAAAACCGTAACCCACTTCATCCAGCGGAAAATCCTCGGAGGGATTGAAATCAACCCCGACGAGATCGCGAATCGTGTTGTTGTATTCCGCCCGGTTCAACCGACGGATCGTGACGCGGCCCGGATTGACCGGACCGTTGCAGTCGAATTTCGCGAGTTCCTTTTCGACGAAAAGGACCATCTGCTTCCGGTCGGCCTCGCTCGGCTGCGGTTTTTTTTCCGGCGGCATCTCGCGGGTTACGAGCATGTCCCGGACGGCCTCCCAGACCTTGCGCTCCTCGTACATCCGGGGTGCCTCCTGATATTTGGCGAGGTTTAGATCCGCCTTCTGGGTTTCGTCGTCGTGGCAGTCCCAGCAGTATTCTGCCAGGAATTCCTTTACGTGCTTGGTGTAGTCCACCTGATCCAAACTGCCAGGCAACGGCTGATATTCCGCGATGACTGGAGACACCACAGCTGCAATCACCAAAGTGGCAACCAGTTTAGCTTCAACAGTTTTTTGTTTAAAACGCATTACGACATGTGGATAGACGCCGACACTATCTTATCAATTACGACAGAAACGGCAAAAAATTCAATCCGCTGCCAAACCTTTTATGCTCCATCCGGATACAATTCAGGTCCAATCATCGTCTTTTCATCAAAGGACTCAAGCACGCGTTCGGGTGATTTCTCGTCTAACTGCACCAGTTGGCGACCCTGCGCGTCAATGAATTCCTGCCTTCAGAGCGTGGTGTCACCATTGTACGCGAATCGTATTGTTGGCAACCGGATGAACCCCCGCCCTTCCTGAAGGCTCGTCGGCCCCATGCCACTACCGCTGTCCCAGCAAAAACGCGAGTAGATTATTGAACTGTTCCTGGGTGAGGGCTTCGCTGAAATTCGACGGCATGAGCGAATTCGCGGATTCGTGACGCTCCGTTACTTCGGATTTGTTTACTGTAAATTCCTGGCCGGCTGCGTTGGCGATGACGATCAGCGCGCCGTCTTCACGCCGGAACAATCCGCTTTCCACCTCACCGTTTTTCAGAACAAACGTCGAGGTGCGGAACGCGGTGTCTACGTTCCGGTTCGGATCAAGAATGTCCTCAAGCAACCGTTCCGCGCCGCGATTGCCGATGCCGTCCAGCTGTGGTCCGACGAGCGCGCCCTTGCCGCCGAGTTGATGGCAGGCCGCACACAGCTGGGTGAAAAGTTGTTCGCCATTGATCTTGTTTGCCTGACCAACGTCAAAAAGTCTCCGGCGTTGATCCAACATTTTTTGCAGATTCGTATCGGCGTCGGGCAATCCGGCCACCAGCAGGTTGAGGCGTGCCCGGGTCTCGTTTCCCATGAGCTTTTCCAGATTCGCGCGCAACGTTTTGTCATTCAGCAGCGAAGCCGGGATCTGACCGGATTCCATGGCTGACACGACGTACATCGCGTCATCACCGGTCGCGACGGCGGCGTTCACCACGACGGCCTGAACGCGCTGCGGTGCTTCATTAAGAAGTCTCTGCTGAAACGCGGAACTGCGCTCCATGTCGCCGAGCGCGATGACGTCCATGAGCTGCGTTTTCCAGACCAGCGGCACCTGCGGATCCAGGACCACGTCGATCAACGGCGACGCCACGGACTGCGTCAACCGCCACGCTTCGGCACGCGCCGTTACGTCGGCCGACGGGGAAGTCGCAAGCCCGACCAACTTTTCACCAAGCTTCGGATTGGCGGAGACCGGCTTGGCCGCTTTTACCAGCTGGGTCGCCGCAACCTGCCGTTCAACAACTGCCGCCGGGGCGACGGTTGGGAAAGAAACGACCGCCGGTTCGATCCGCCCGAAAGCCAGCCACGCGTAGGCGCCTGCCGTGTCGCCATCGACGACTTCCAGCCGAACCTGCTTGCCGACCTGCGCTGACAGGTCCCAGACAACTTCCTGCGCCGTGTCGTTTCGCGGAGGCGACGCCGTCGTGATCAACTCACCGGATTCCACATCGCGAAGTTGAATGACGTTTCTGTTTTGAACCGCTTTGTCGGGATAGCCGTCGTGACCTGCGAGATAAAAGCTCAGGCGCTTCGGCGCGGCAAACGGTGCGGAGACAAGTCGTCCGGTGAGTCCTTCACCCAGCGGCAGACTGGAGAGCATCCTCGCGGGTTTGCCCGTGTCGGCCTGCACGCGATCTTGAAACGCCCACGGGTTCGCCGGATTCGAAAACTCGTCGACCGGTTCGTTCACCCAGTCCGACGATCCGGCGATGGAATCGAGCAGCTCCAGCGCGAGCTCTCCGCCCCATTGCGCGAGCGTCGGCGAGAACGGAACCCCGCGCCGTTCGATGCCGGCCTGGATGGCCCGGAACACGTTCAGTTGAAAATTCACATCGGCGTTCGGCAATTCCTGAACGGCTTTCGCCAGTTCATCCAGCGAATCGACCGGGGCGTAACGGGCGGCGTGTTGCAGCGCGCGGCTGGAGAACTCGGGATCATCCACAAAATGTTCGTGGTTCCGGATCAGGAACGCACCGGCCTGCCCGGAGTTCACGGCAACTGCGACCTCGGCGATGGTGCGAAGTTCCTCGCTGATCAAATCCAAAGATTCGATCTCGGTGAAAACGGCATCGTCGACGAGCTGGTCACGCAACGCCTTGCGGAGAACGTAAACGAGATGTGTGTCCGCCGGATCGGCCTTGGCCAGAGCGTCGAGAAGGGGCGTGACATTTTCGATCAAGGGCCATGCGCTCATGACCTCGGCGGCGGTACGGCGGACCAGTGCGTCCGGATCAGATAAACCGGAGGATGCAGTTTTCAGGACTGCGGACGGTCCGTCCGCAGGCGGCTTTGCCAGATTTGCGCGGACGAGCCGTCCGCGCTCCGACAGCAGGCGCAAGATGTGTGTGCGAACCAGAGGATCGCCGTCCTGTGAGAAAGCGATGACCGAATCCGTTGGCAACTGTCCGATCCGGTTCAACGTCCAGATCAGGGAAACTTTTTTGATGGAATCACGCGAAGTTGCCGATGATCCGTTTAACGCGGTCAGCGCGGACTCGAGTGAATCAACCGCCTTCTTACCAAACCGATCCGTAACCTCGCCCATCGCCAGCAGCCGCCGCGTCAGATTTGGCGATCCGAGTTCGTTGATCAATCCATCGAGATCATTCGACAGCGCAATCGGGTGAAGCGGCTTGCCCTTGTAAACCACGCGCCAGATCCGGCCCCGTTCGCGGTCACGGCCGGGGTGTTGCAGCGGCACTTCGTAGTGGCCGATGATGCGGTTGTAAAAGTCCGCGATGTAGAGCGCGCCATCGGGGCCGAGAACATTGTTCACCGGTCGGAACCACGGGTCGGTGGTCGTCAGAAAATCGGCCTGCTCCACCGCCGTCGGCGTTGATCCGGTGAACACGATTTTGTCCCGGTTCAACCGGCTGGTCATCACGTTGCCGATGAAAAAATTGTCGCGGTATTCCTCCGGCCAGAGGTCGTCGGTGTAATACAATGCGCCGTCGATGGCCGTGCTGCCGTGCGCGTGCTCCATCATCACCGGCGCGAAACCGAGTCCGTCATGTGGCGCGCCGAAGCTGGGATAGTAACCGCCGTCCAGCAGTTGATAAATCGGGGCGCTGTGGCAGTCGCTCGAATACAGGTTGCCGCGCTCGTCCCACGTCAGCCCGAACGGATTTACCTGGCCGTGCGTATGATGCTCGATCCTCGATCCGTCGATTCGCATGCGGTAGGTATTGCCTGAATTCATGTCAACCGTGTTGCCGTCCGGACCGGTGACGATGGAATGGTTGTTGAATCCGTGCGTCGCGTAGAGCCAGCCGTCGAACCCGCGCGTGAACGAGGATTGGTTGCCGTGCGTATCGCGCGAGTAATCGAACGGCCCGTAGAGCACCTCGCGTTTGTCCGCCTTGCCGTCGCCGTTCGTGTCTTCCAGCAACCAGATGTTCGGAATCGACCAGACGATGGCCTTCCAATGTCCGTCCTGATTTCGAAACGGATAAATGCCGTTTGGGATGTTGAGCTTGTCCGCGAACTCCGTGACCTTCCGTGCGCGCCCGTCCGTTCCGAAATCCTCGAAGATCATCAGACGATCACGACCCTCGCGATCCGGCGGCGCGGCAAACGGATATTCAATGCTCGTCGTCACCCAGAGGCGGCCCGTCGCGTCGAACGCCATGTTCAACGGCTTGTTGATGTCTGGTTCAGCAGCGACGAGCTGGATCTCAAAACCGGGCGGCAGCTTGAAACGGGTCTGCTCTTCAGTCGGCGACAACGGATCGGTCGTGCGGACACCGAGGGCAAATTCATCTTGGGCAACAACGCTTGCGTTCGCGGCGACGAACAGCAGGAACAAAATCAGTCGGTTCATAGGATTGGCGGAGTGTGCAACAACCGACGCCCGCCTGCCACGAATATTCAACGCCTGTACCTGACATTTCGTTGCGATGGACTTGTCCGTTTCAAATCCCTAACTTCGCCCCGCGCATGATAAAGTTCGGTCGCTGTTTGTTACGCTGTCTTTTGTTCGGAGGAATCGCCGTCGGCGTGACGGTGAACTGGGTGTTCTTTGTCTTTCTCACGGGTTGCCGCCGCAATCATGTTGCCCTTTCCTACGTGTTGAATCGTTGGGCGCGCGCCACGGCCTGGGTGGCGGGTTGCCAGGTGAAGGTGATCGGAACCCGGCCCGCCCACGGGATGTGCGTCAGCAATCACGTGAGCTACCTCGACATTCCCGCGCACGGCTCGACGGGCCCGGCCCTGCTGGTGTCCAAACATGACGTGCTCTACTGGCCGATCTTCGGGCAGCTCGCGTACATGTGCGGAACGTTGTTCATCAAACGGGAGAAAAAGGGCGACGTCGCGAATGTCGGACAACAAATGGAGGACGTGATGAAAATGAATGTGCCGCTGATTGTGTTTCCTGAAGGGACCAGCAGCGACGGCCGCGAAGTGTTGCCGTTCAAGTCGTCATTGTTTCAACCGGCGATTGAACATCAGTGGCCGGTCACGCCGATGTGGATCGGCTACGAACTCGCCGACGGATCGGTGGAACGAGAGGTGGCCTACTATGGTGACATGACCATGTTCCCGCACCTGCTGAACCTGTTCACCAAACGCGGCCTGCGGGCGACGATCATCTATGGGGAACCGATCACCGACGCGAAGAACCGGAAGGAGCTTTGCCGGAGGGCGCACGAAGCCGTTGTTAAACTGAGCGAGGACCGCGGACCGCGGAGCAACTGATTCAAGATATCCCAGATTTTCGTTGAAGCGGCGTGGGTTCAGATCAACACCGGGCGGCGTCAGATTCACCCGGCTTGTCCGTCGGTCTGAGCGTGATCTTGTTCCGGGCGTCGGGGCGCGTGAACTGGTCGGCCTTGAGCTCGACCTGCATCTGGCGCCCGAGAAAATCCATCAGCACGGCGATGCGTTTCCGCGAGCTGGAAACTTTGACGACTTCGGCGATGGAACCGGTGAACGCGCCTTCGGTGATCAAAACATCTTCACCGGGTTCGGGAAGTTCATCACAAACAGCCAGTTCGTCTTCACCCATCGATGCCTGCCAGTCTTCGATGATGTGGTCGTCGATGATCGGCCAGTTGTCTCCGAACTTGACGATGCCGCTGACACCGTTCGCGTAGAACACCGCCTTCACCTGGTTGAACCAGTTGAATTTTGCAAAAACGTAGCCCGGGAAGAGCGCCTCGGTGACCCACATCGTCCGCTGGCCGCGCGGGCGCTTGAACCGGACGCGCGGACAGAACACGTTGACGTTTTCCAGATCGCGCAGATGCGCCGCCGCAATGTGCTCGGTCTTCGGTTTGGTGCGGACGCAGAACCAGGCGCGGTCGCGCTTGGTCGGGTTCAACGACTCGAAACCATTTCCACCACCATTAGAGTTGTCAGACATTCCGGATGCGCTCACAGAAATTTCTCAGATCGGTTGTTTGAATTTGATCACACGTATTTATTTTACGAGGCTGCGCGGATCAGGCAACGGCTCTTCTCTCGAAGAGGTGCCGCGTGACTAACACACCGTCCAGCAGGTGAACCAGAAAAAAGCGGATTCACCGCGTGGCCTTCGCCAGATTGATTTCGACCGAACGGCCCAAGTGCAGGAAGTGCAGCCACAACCGCGTGACCGGCCGGCGGCACGTTCGTTCGAGCGCCTGTTGATACAGCTGCACCTGCGGCCTGTACCTCGCGATGCGTTCATTCAATTCATCGGGTGAAACGCGGTCCGACTTGAAGTCGAGAATCCAAATCTCGTTTTCACGGATCAACACCAGATCCGCGATGCCCTGTACGATGATCAGGTCGTCGGCACCCGGTCGGTCCGCCGATGGTTTTCCGGCGAACGCTTCGAGTTCCGTCTGTTTGAACGCGACGGTAAACGGTAGCTCCCGGCGGACTTGTTCCCGGTCTTCGAGAAATTTTCGCCCGACGTCGCCGTTCCAAAAGTCCGATGCTTTGGCGGTGTCGATCACGGCGGATTCGTCGGCGGAGAGGTGTCCTTCGTTTTCGAGCCGCCGCAGCTCCGAGGCGAGACCGGCTTCGGTGCCCGCCTGATCCAATCGCGTTTTCTGAAAGAACGTGTGATAGGCGATGCCCGCTGCTGCCGCAGACAACTTTCCGGGTTTGCCCGTCGGGAAGCTGCGAGTTCGGGAAAGCGCGGTTGATCCAGTGTCGCCGAACAGCGTGGCGCTCTCGTTGTCCGCCGGTGACTCGAATTGTTTTCGCAAACGCGTGACCGTCGTTTTGCCGTTCTTTTGAATGGCGTCGAGGAACGGATACTGAAACTCGATCCGCTTCCGAAGTTTCGGCAGATCGACCTGAAATGTTTTTGGCGTCGCGTGGTTTCCGACAGGTTCGGCAGGGGGTTCCAACGCAACCGTTTCGTCGGGTTGAATGGTCCGCCAGCTGAGCAGTTCGCTCGCACCGGATTCCGTTTCAAACCAATCAGGAGTTCCGCAGAACTCGGGGAGCAACGGTCCAAGAAAATCAAACAGCGAGCGCACGCCGAAAAGCTGCTGCCGGGTCAGTTGCGGTGTCGTTTTGAAATTCCAGTAGTTCTCGGGCCGGGTTTTCGGCGTGGTTCCCAGAAGAATCAGCCGGTCACACGCGCGCGTCATCGCGACGTAGAGCAGGCGCAGTTCTTCGGCGAGCGCGCGTTCCGTGCCCAGACTTTCGGCCTGGCGGATCTCAAAAGACGGATACGAGCGCGAGCCGTCGGGCAGCGTGATCATCGGACAGACACCGAGCGATTCCTCGACGTGGATGCCGGCGGTCGGCTGGTCGTCGCGAAAACGTTTGCCCAGATCCGCAAGCACCACGACCGGGAATTCCAGCCCCTTGCTCGCGTGAACGGTCATCAGCCGGACGGCGTTCTCGTGGGTCGCGGCGGCGGGCTCAGGACCACTGCCTTCGTCCTGAACCAGTCGGACGTATTCCAGAAAACGATGCAGCCCGCGGCCCTGCCAGGAATCGTATTGCTGCGCAAGTTCGAGCAGGCGCTGGATGTTTTCCTGCGCTTCGGCACCGTTGGGTTGCGATGAAAGCCACGGCAGATATTGTGTGGATTCAAGAATTTCTTCGAGGCATTGCGACAACGATCCGCGCCGCGCGAGAGCCCGCCAACGCTCGAACCGTTTCAGGAATTCACCAAGCTTTCCGGCGGTCACGCGGTTCGCGGATTCATGCTCGGATTCAACGCCGTTCAACTCGTGGAAACGGAGCAGGGCGGTCCAGAAATACGGTTCGCCGTGTGCAGCCACGCGGATGGCGACCAGTTGATCGGGATCGAGTCCGACGACGGGCGACCGCAGGACGGCGAGCAGCGGAATGTCCTGAAGCGGGTTGTCGAGCAGCGTCAGCAGGCTGACCATGTCGCTGATTTCGATCGCATCGAAAAATCCGCGACGGCTGGCGAGCAACGGAATTCCGGCGCGTGCAAAAACGCGGGTGTAGATCTCCGCTTTTCCAGACGTCGCCCGCAAAAGAATCGCCATGTCACGCCACTCAACCGGGCGAAGCGCTTTCAGGGTTCGGTCAAAAACCTGATGGTCCGAACGCACCATTTCAGACAAACGCCGCGCCGCGATCTGCGCCTCCTTCTCCGCGTTGCTGGAATCCTCGTCAACCGCTGAATCTTCAGCTTCGCCGGACTTCTTGGAACTCGTCAGCCGGTGGATCAATTCCACACGCGGGGAGGAATCGTGCGTTCGCGAGAGCAGCGCGCGGCCGGCCGGATCGCCAAATCGCAGGAACGCGGTTTCGTCGTAGCGGATGCTGCCGACCGGCTCGATCATCAGCGCGGCAAAGGTGCGGTTCACGAATTCCAAGATCGATTCGTGGCTGCGAAAATTGTCGGACAACGGGAGCACCCGGCCGTGATGGGGATCGGTCCGCCAGTCCTTCGCGTAACGCAGAAAAATGTCCGGACGCGCGAGCCGGAATCCGTAAATGCTCTGCTTCACGTCGCCGACCAGAAACCGGTTTGCGCCCGACCCGTCGCGGCTGAGCGCGGCGATGATCCGGTCCTGCGCCTCGTTGATGTCCTGATATTCATCGACGTAAATTTGGCTCAGCTTCTCCCGCCATTCCTGTGCCGCGACCGTCGGCCGATTGGTCTCGCGGTCCCAAAGCAGGCGCAGTGAAAACTGTTCCAGATCGCTGAAATCCATGCCCGCCTGCCGACGTTTGCGTTGGGCGAACTCTTTTGAAAATTCGGCGACCAGACCCAGCAGCGCGAGAACGTGCGGCTGCGCGAGTTTGAAATCCTCTTCGAGGGGATCGCTGTCCTCTTTTTTAATTTCCGCGAGCGCCGCGTAGAATTCGGCGGCAGTGAACACTGGCAAGATCGGGTCGCGGAACTTGCCCTTTGTGCCGCGCGGCCACGAGTCCTCGTTGTCGAGTTCGATGATGGACCGGAGCGCGGCGGCGAATTCCGTTCGCGAACTCGATTTGGAAAGCGGCGCCAGCAATCGCGCGCAGTTCGCCGCGACGACGTTTTCTTTATCCTGCGCTTCGAGAAGTTCGAGCCACTCGTCGCGCTGCGCGGAAACCGCCGTCACCAGTTCGGCTTCCCGCGCGGCCCGGTCAAATTGCTCCCAACGCGTGCTTTCGGCGGAAAGCCATTTCTCCGGATCGGGCAGGGTTTCCAGAAACCGGTGGGTCGAAACGACAAGCGCGGCGATGGAGTCGTCTTTTCCGTTGCCGTAGAGGCGGATGAAATCTCTGACGCGCGCTGACGGTTCATCCTGTTTTTCATAGTGCGCGTCGAGCAGTTCGCGGATCGTGTCATTGGCAAGCAACCGGGCTTCGCTTTCATCGAGCACGCGGGTTTGCGGGTCGAGACCGAGTTCCTGAAAATGTTCGCGGATGAGACGGAAACAAAAACCGTGCAACGTGCCGATGTGTGCGTTGTCGAGCAGCGCAATCTGTTCGGCGAGCCGGGCGTCGGACGGGGCGGCAGCAAATTTTTCGTTCAACGCCTTCCGGATCCGGTGGCGCATTTCGGCGGCGGCGGCCTCGGTGAACGTGACCATCAGGATTTCGTCCAGCGAGATCGCGCTGCCGGGATCGGTGATCTGGCTCAGGCAGCGGGCGACAAGCGTGCTGGTCTTGCCCGAACCGGCCCCGGCTTCGAGGAGCACGTTTCCGTGGGCGGAGATCGCCGCCTGCTGGGATGGGGTCAGCTGGCTCACGACGGCTCGGACGGGTTGGGAATTTCAATGTCCGCCTCGGTCCGACCGGTCGCCTTGGCGACGAGTTGACGATATCTGGCCGCTGACACTGTGCGCGGAATTGCGGCGCAGGATTTTTGGAAACCCGGAAAACGCCACAAACTTGGAAAATCCCGGCACTGCTGCGGTTTGACTTCCTGAACCGAGCAATTGCCGCCCTCGAGGAAGATGCCTTTGCCGTTGGGCTTGTCCTTGAGCGCCAGCCCGGACCGGTCGGCGTTCAGCCGGGTATGGCCCTGAATGAAAGCGTCTTCGGTCATTTTCTTGAACGTCGCAAGGGCGGGGATCTCAGGTCCGGACAGTTTTACCTGCCCCGGCCATCGGCAACAGGCGGTGCAGCGTTGGTATTCATAAAAGACCGGCATGGCGGCTTCATTTAAAGCGGGGTGAAAGGCCCGACAAGTTTTTCCCGAACACAATATTTCCCCGTAAAATAACTTGTTTTGAGTGCTTGACGCCCTCTGGGGGCACCACCATATTTCCCGGCTATTTTTACGTGCGCTAACCGTCCGATCTGATTACCCGAATATGCCTAAGTCCAAGGCTCTCCCGCCCCAATCCAAAGTTAAATCCAAGGCAACACCTGCGGCGCCAAAATCCGGCGCCGAAGCCCCGGCCAAGGCCAAACCGAAAAAACCGGCCGCTCCCAAGAAGGTGGCGACGCCGAAGGTCAAGGCTCCGACAACTGCAAAGATCCCGGCGAAAGCCGTGGGAGGTTCCAAGAAATCGTCCGGCAAGGCGCCGAAGGCGGCGAAGACCGGCGATGAGATCGAAACCAATGTTCCACGCATGGCTGACGAGGAGATCGCCAATATGGGCACCACCATCGCCAGCGATTCTGGAGTCGATCTGACTGAGAAGATCAAAGAGCTGGTCCGGCTCGCCCAGGAACAGGGTTACCTCACTTATAACGACATCAACGATGCGCTGCCGGAGAACGTGGTTTCAGCGGAAGACCTCGACGATATCTACGTGCGCCTCCGCAATCTGGAGATCGAAATCGTTGACCAAGCGGAAGTGGATCGCGTCAAACAGCCGGAGCGCGAGGAGCCAGATGAAAAGACCAAGCTCGATATTCTCGATGATCCCGTTCGGATGTATCTCAAGCAGATGGGGCAGGTCCCGCTGTTGACCCGTGAGCAGGAAGTTGAAATTTCCAAGCGCATCGAAGATGCCGAGAACGAGGTGAAGCGAATCATTTACGGATTTGGCTTCACGGGCAAGGAGCACATTGCCCTCGCCGAGAAATTGATTTCCGAACCGCCGAAGGAACGCTTTGACCGCGTCATCGTCGACAAGAAAATCGAAGGCCGGGAGTCTCACCTGAAGGATCTTCGCAAGCTGGTGAAGCTCGTGCGGGACATGGACACGAAAGTGGATTCCACTTACGCGTCCGTGCGTTCGGCGGCCGCCAGCCGGCGCGAGAAGGTTGAGAAGGAGTTTACCAAGCTTGACGGGAAACTGCAGCGCGCGTTCACAAAGTTTTACTACAAGCAGAAGGTGATCGAGGAAATGGCCCTCGTTGCCGAAAATATTCACGACAAGATCATCGCCAGTCGGGAAGTGATCGCCGAATGGAAGAAGCACAAGTCCTCCGCCACGACGGAACAGATCATCGGCGGCGAACAGAGCAAACTGGATGCTCTCGAGGAGTTCGTCCGCATGAGCTGCGAGGAATACCTCCGCGCCTACGACCAGTTGAAACACTTCTCCGCGAAGGCGCTCCAGGCCAAGACCGAGATGGTCGAAGCCAACCTGCGTCTCGTGATCTCCATTGCGAAGAAATACACCAACCGCGGTCTGTCGTTCCTGGATCTGATTCAGGAAGGCAACATGGGGTTGATGAAGGCGGTTGAGAAATTCGAATACCGTCGCGGTTACAAGTTCTCGACCTACGCCACCTGGTGGATACGTCAGGCGATCACCCGGTCCATCGCGGATCAGGCGCGGACGATTCGTATCCCGGTCCACATGATCGAAACGATCAACAAGCTCATGCGCGTGCAGAAACAGCTTGTGCAGGACTTTGGTCGTGAACCGACGCCGGAAGAAATCGCCGACGAAATGGACATGCCGGTCGACCGTGTGCGCGCCGTGCTCAAGATGGCGCAGCAGCCGATCTCGTTGCAGAGCCCGGTCGGCGACAGCGATGACACCAACTTCGGTGACTTCATCGAGGACAAAGCGGCCGAGAATCCGTCCGACATGACGAGCTACGCCCTGTTGAAGGAAAAGCTCGGCGACGTGTTGACGAGCCTGACCGAACGCGAACGCAAGGTGCTGGAACTGCGTTTCGGACTTGGCGACGGCTACAGCCGCACGCTCGAAGAAGTCGGCAAACAGTTCAAGGTCACCCGCGAACGTATCCGGCAGATTGAGGCGAAGGCGTTGCGCAAGATGCGTCACCCGACGCGGATCCGTCAGCTACAGGGCTTCCTCGAAAACGAGGAGCTGCTGGCTTAATCACTTTCAAGTGACCCCCGGCGATTGCGAAAGTGATCGCCGGTTTTTTGTGCCCACGAATCGACCAATGGAATTTTCGAACGCACGAACGCTCCCACCTGCGGCGGATCAACTCCCGCGTTGCGACGTGACCAAATCTGAAATACAAAGCACCGACATGCCCGATCCAACATCCTCGCCCTCTTCGGTTTCGATGTGGATCAAGGTGCCGCTCGTGGTCGCGTTCTTGGGCGTGGGCGCGTGGGCGTTTGTTCACTTCGACGGAAAGGTTCTTCTTCAGTCGGCGCTTGAGAAAATTGCGGAACTCGGAATCTGGGGGCCGGTCCTTTTCATTCTGATTTACATCGTTGCGACCGTTTTTCTCATTCCTGGATCTGTGCTCACCCTGGGTGCGGGCGCAGTGTTCGGCGTCGCCAAAGGGTCTATCGTCGTTTCGGTCGCGGCAACACTTGGAGCCACGGCAGCTTTTCTTGTAGGGCGATATTTGGCCAGAGACTGGGTCACGAAGAAGATCTCAGGCAACGAGACATTTACCTCGATCGACAAGGCCGTTGCGGATGAGGGCTGGAAGATCGTTGGGCTCACACGACTTTCACCGGTATTTCCCTTCACCTTGCTAAATTACGCATTCGGGCTCACGCGAGTTTCGTTGCGCGACTATTTTTTTGCGTCGTGGATCGGAATGATGCCCGGCACCGTGTCGTACGTCTATTTGGGCGCGCTGGCGAACGCCGGAATTCAAAGCGAAGGCCGCACACCGGGACAATGGGCGCTCCTGATCGTGGGGCTTCTCGCAACGATTGCCGTTACAGTCTTCGTGACACTTATTGCGAAGAAGGCACTGGGTAAGAAGATCGAATCCATCTGATCCACAATGGAAAACATTCGCGAATCACTCGCTCCCTGGGATGAGCACAACCAATCATTAGCCGCCAACGTCCACCCTTCAAACTGGGTGAACCCCAAGCCGTCCGGGAAATACAATTTGGTGGTGATCGGTGCCGGTACGGCGGGACTGGTCACCGCCGCGGGCGCTGCCGGTCTCGGCGCGAAGGTCGCGCTAATCGAGCGCCACCTGATGGGTGGTGATTGCCTGAACGTCGGCTGTGTTCCTTCAAAAAGTTTGATCCGTTCGGCGCGCGCGGCGAAGGACGCGCGTGATGGCGACCGGTTCGGGGTCCGAATCAACGGGACGGTTGAAATCGATTTTCCTGCGGTGATGGAGCGGCTCCGCAAAGTTCGGGCGGACATCAGCCAGGTTGATTCGGCAAAACGTTTTCAAGACCTGGGCGTGGACGTATTCATTGGAGACGGCCGTTTCGAGGATTCAAAGACCATCTCCGTGAACGGCGAGAAATTGACATTCAGCAAAGCCGTTATCGCCACCGGTGCTCGTGCGGTTGAGCCCGCGATCGACGGATTGAAGGAGGCCGGTTTCCTGACGAATGAAAACGTCTTTAACCTCACCGAGCTTCCGCGTCGCCTCGCAGTAATAGGTGCCGGCCCGATCGGTTGTGAACTCGCCCAGTCGTTCGCTTTGCTCGGATCGGACGTCACGTTGATTCACAACAAGGCGCACATTCTCGACCGTGAAGACCCGGCCGCTGCCGCAATCGTTCAGGAGGAACTGCTCAAGGACGGTGTGAAGCTCGTTTTGAATGCCCGCACGAAGCAGGTGAAGAAAACCGCCAGCGGAAAAGTTCTATATTACGAGAGGGACGGCGACACGCAATCGTTTGAAGTGAACGAAATTCTGGTGGGAGCCGGGCGCGCGCCGAACGTCCTCGGACTCAATCTCGAAGGGGTCGGTGTAAAGTTCAGCGAACGAAAGGGCGTGGTGGTCGATGATTTTCTACAGACCACCAACGCAGACATTCTCGCGGCGGGCGATGTGTGCATGAAGTGGAAGTTCACGCACGCGGCGGATTTCGCCGCGCGAATCGTGATTCAAAATGCGCTATTCTCCGTGGCTGGCCAGGGTCGCAAGAAGCTGAGTTCGTTGACCATGCCGTGGGCAACGTTCACAGATCCAGAGATTGCCCACGTCGGCTTGTATGAGCACGAGGCAGCACAAAGCGGCATTGAAATCGACACCTGGACTCAGTCCTTCGAGCATGTTGATCGCGCGATCACTGAGGGGGAAACTAACGGGCTTGTGAAGATTCACACGAAAAAAGGAACGGACGAAATTCTCGGCGCAACCATCGTCGCCCGTCACGCCGGAGAGATGATCAGCGAGATCAGCACCGCGATGGCCGGTGGTGTCGGGCTGGGAAAAATGGCGAGCGTGATCCACCCGTATCCGACGCAGTCGGACGCGATCCGGAAATGCGGCGATCAGTTCAACAAGACCCGGCTGACGCCGACGGTGAAAAGCCTGATGGCCAAATGGCTTTCGTGGAGGCGGTGAGGGTCGACTCCCACCCATGTTTTGCCGGTCATTCCTCTAAAATCGCGCAACACCCAAAACCCGCTTGCGTCCGACCATCCATCTTCCCATACTCTCTGCCTCGATTTTATGAGCAAGACACCCATTCGCGTTGCAGTCACCGGCGCCGCCGGCCAAATCGGTTATGCACTTTTGTTCCGGATCGCCTCCGGTGCGGTCTTCGGTCCGGACCAGCCGGTGATCCTGCACATGATCGAAATCGAACCCGCGCTCCCCGCATTGCAGGGTGTCTGCATGGAGCTCGACGACTGCGCGTTTCCGTTGCTGAAAGGCATGGTGCCCACCGCGAATCTCAACGAAGGATTCAACGGCGTGAACTGGTCGCTGCTCGTCGGCAGTGTGCCGCGCAAACAGGGCATGGAACGCAAGGATCTGCTCGGCATCAACGGCAAAATCTTCATCGGTCAGGGCCAGGCGATTCAAAAGAACGCCGCCTCAGACGTGCGCGTGCTCGTGGTTGGCAATCCCTGCAACACGAACTGCCTGATCGCGATGAACAACGCGAAGGACATGCCGAAGGATCGCTGGTTCGCCATGACGCGCCTCGACGAGAACCGCGCCAAATCCCAGCTCGCCGCCAAGGCCGGAGTTCACAACTCGCAGGTGACCAACGTGACGATCTGGGGCAACCACTCGGCGACGCAGTATCCGGATTTCTACAATGCCAAGATTGACGGCAAGCCCGCACCGGAAGTCATCGGTGACGAAGCCTGGTTGCAGGGCGAATTCATCGCCACGGTTCAGCAACGCGGTGCCGCAATCATCAAGGCCCGCGGCGCATCGAGCGCAGCCAGTGCGGCCAACGCGGCCATCGACACCGTGAAATCGATCATCGAACCGACCTCCGCCGGCAACTGGCACAGCGTCGGACTTTGCTCGGACGGCAGCTACGATTGTGAAGCCGGACTGATTACCTCATTCCCGACCCGCAACGTTGGCGGCAAGTTGGAAATCGTCAAAGGTGTCAGCATTAACGAATTTAGCCGTGCCAAAATCGACGCATCGTTGTCTGAGTTGAAGGAAGAAAAATCGCTGGTTGCCGAGTTGTTGCTGGGCTGATTTACCCGGCACGAGCCGTTGCGCCGGGCGACGGTTCGTGTCACATTGTTGCGTCCCGCGAGCGTCGGAACGCAGAAACGAGATTTGGAAAAATGGAAACGCACTTTGAATTTAACAGCGCTGAGAACGGCAGTCCCCGCAAGGTTCTGCAGGACGTTCGCGTGCTCATGCAGGACGTGGAGTCGCTCGTGAAGGGTGCCAGCCTGCGGTTCAGCGCGAAGTCCCGGGACGAACTCGACGTCGCTCTGGTAAAAATGAACGAGGCCCGCAAACGCCTCGAAAAGCAGGCTGCAAAAACCGTCGAGCACACCGCCGTCGTCGTTCGCAAGCATCCCTACGAATCCCTCGGAATCGCGTTTGGCGTTGGTGTCATTCTCGGACTGATTCTCGGTCGCAAGTAATCGTTTCCCGTCCCGTCCCGCAATTTTTTCATGGAACATCTCGCTTGCTTCATCGACCACACCCTTCTGAAACCGGACGCCACGGCCGCCGACATCAAAACTCTCTGCGCTGAGGCGATGGATCACTCTTTCTACAGCGTATGTGTCAATAGTTCACGCATCGCGCTGGCCTACACCGAGTTGGGAGATTCTGAGGTGCGTATTGCCAGCGTAGTCGGGTTTCCCCTCGGCGCGATGGATGCCGACGCCAAACGTTACGAAACGGAAATGGCCGTCGACACGGGCGCGAGTGAGATCGATGTCGTGATGAACGTCGGCCGGTTCAAGGATGGCGACGACAAATACGTTTTCCGCGAACTGCGCGACGTGGTCGAAGCCGCCGATGATCGCATCGTCAAAGTCATTCTCGAAACCTGCCTGTTGACGCCCGAAGAAATTGTTCGTGCCTGCCATCTCGTCGTGGAATCGGGAGCAAAGTTCGTGAAGACCTCCACCGGGTTCAGCAGCGGTGGCGCGACGCTCGATGTCGTGAAACTCATGAGGGAAGCGGTGGGTGAAAAATTTGGAGTCAAAGCCTCGGGCGGAATCCGTGATCGCGCAACCGCCGAAGCCATGATCGCTGCTGGAGCGACCCGATTGGGAACGTCCGCCGGAGTTGCGATCATGAACGCCGAAGCGAACGAATCGGGCTACTGATATCCGATCTGGCCGACGCAGGTTTGGTCCACCATCGGCCCGCTGATCTCTCAATGATTACCAGAACCCGTAGGGGCTCCCTGTTTATAGGAACCGGCACGTCTTCAAGGTAAAGCTCGGTGCGAGCGTGCAATTCACAAATCAAAATTGACCCGAGGCACAGGCCGCACCTACGGCGCTTGGTTTTACTTTCGCCAGTTTCTATAAACAGGTGGTTCCTACGGAACCGCGCGCGAATTTGAGGGACCGATCTGAAAGAGCAATGCTTCTCTATTCGCCGCATCAGGCCTTCCTTACTGCTGGTGCGTCTGCCTGATCTGCAGAAGTCTCTGGTTGAACTTTTCTTGGGACCGATACGCGGTTGGGAGTGACAGGAGACAAATTGCGACCAGGACCAATCCGAGACAGACCATGACCCGTGCTCCGGTCCGGGGCTTTCCGGTCATCCGGTATTTTCGCGACAGAACGAACGCACAGGCGGTGGCGACAACTCCGGACCCCAGGCCGAACACAGCGTGATCAAAAACCTGACCATCCAGAATCAGGCCGCAGGAGAATCCTGAGACAAGTGCAATTGCGGCAATGATTCGCATGATAATTCACGTCAATGACCCGTTGAGATATGTCGGCTCTTACCTCATCGATTGGATTGTCGCGTTGCGCTGTGGGCTTCGCCGGGTCAACTTTGATGAACCAGTTTCGCGACGAACGCGCCGTCGACTTTGTCGTCGGGCGGGAAGAGGGAGCGTTGTGATTTCAATTTGTATTCCGGGTTCGCTTCACAGAATTTCTCGATGACGTCTTCATTCTCGTCGGGCTCGATGCTGCAGGTGCTGTAGACGATCGTTCCACCGGGTTTCAGGAGTTGGGTTGCCCTCGCCAGAATTTGCAGTTGCTCCGCCTGAAGCCGTGCGATCTCTTCTTCACGAATTCGCCAGCGCAGATCGACGCGGCGGCGGACAACGCCGGTGTTGGAGCAGGGTGCGTCGATCAGAATTCGATCGAACAATTCGCCCCCGTTCTTCCGATGATTCTCCAGCTCGGCGGAAGTGTAGGGCTCAACCGCCGTGATGTGCATTCGTTTGCAATTCTCCACCACCACTTTGAGCCGGTTCGCGTCGATATCTGTCGCGACGATCTCGCCGTCGTCGTCGATCAGTTGCGCGATGTAAGTCGTCTTGCCGCCGGGTGCGGCGCAGAGGTCGAGAATGCGTTCCCCGGGTTGCGGGTCGAGCGTCTTGACTGACAGCAGAGTGCTGGGGTCTTGAATGTAGTAGTTGCCGTTTTCGAAGCTCGGGATCTTGGACAGCGGCGGATGGGATTTGAAACGGAAGACCAGATTTTCGGGCACCCAGTCGTAGTTGCAGAACTCGTAGTCCACGTTCTCTTCGCGCCAGGCGGTGATTGTTTTTTCGGGCAGCGCTCGAATCGGATTGAGACGGGCGAAAACGGACGGCGGGGTGTTATTCCATTCCAGCAAGGTCTGCAGATCTTCCGGCGTCATGTGCGTCTGCCAGCGTTCGACCAGCCATTTGGGGTGCGACCATCCAATGTTGGGCTGGGACGTTTTGAGAGCCTTCCATTCCGCAAGATACTTGTCGCGATCACGGATGCAGTTGCGCATGACGGCGTTGATAAAGCCGGTCTGGGTGGTGAACCCGAGGTCACGGGCGAGGTTCACACTTTCGTTCACGGCGGCGTGGTCGGGAATCCGGTCGAGGATCAGAAGTTGATAAAAACCAACCCGCAGGATCACACGAACAGGCGGGACCTGTGGCCGGCCTTCGGTAAGTTTTTCGATAAAGTAATCGAGGGTTGATTGCCAGCGGACAACCCCGTAGGTAAGCTCCTGAACGAGCCTTCTATCTTCGGCTTTTAAACGGGCATCTGACACGGCGTCTTCAAACAGGTCTTCGACAAAACCCTCCCTGTCGGCGTGCCGGGTGAGGACGGATACAGCAAAATGTCTTGGATTTTCAATAGGCACGCCCAATACTGCCCGTTTGGCCGAATTTCGCTAGGTTTTTAAAATTTTATGAGAGAAGAGCTTGAGAAGATGGTTTCCGCTGGAAAGCTGGGCCTGAAGCACGTCGATCCGCTGGTTGAACTGACCTCCAGCGGCTTTTGCACCCACCGTAGTTGGGGCTTCGGGAAGATTACGACGGTGGACACAGTGTTCGCCCGTTTCACGATAGATTTCACCGACAAACCGGGGCACCAGATGGATCTGGGTTTCGCGGCCGAATCGTTGAAGCCGATTCCTGCGGCGCACATCCTCGCCCGCAAATCGGCCGATCTGGAAGGTCTCCGGCGGATGGCCGCCTTGAACCACCTCGAATTGATCAAGGTCGTTCTGGACAGCTACGGCGGTCAGGCAACGCTCGACCAGATTCAATCCGTGCTCGTGCCCGACGTCATCGCCGATGACTGGCGGAAATGGTGGGAAGCCGCGCGTACCGAGATGAAGAGGGATGGTCACTTCCGGCTGCCGACCAAGAAGTCGGAACCAGTTATTTACACCGATGCCCAGATGTCCCTGCAGGATCGCCTGTCTTCGGACTTCCGGAAGGCCAAGGGGCTTAAGGCCCGCATCAACATTGCAACCGAATTGTTGAAAAGCATGGCGGACGTGACAGACAAGAAAGTCACCGTCGAGAAGATTGTTCAACTGTTGAACGATGACATCAACAGTCATCAACGCACCCAGCTGCCGACCGCAATGGAAGCGGTGTTCATCCGTGATGAACTGAAGAATGCCGTTGAGCTGCCGCGGATTGAAGGTGAAGTGGGTTCAGCGGACTTGTGGGCGATGGACCCGCAGCTTGAGGACGTGCTCGGCGGCATTCCCGCGACCAAACACAAGGTAGTGCTCCAGTCATTGAAGGACGCGAAACCCGACGTGTGGGTCGACATCGCCCTGTTCACGATGAATCAGGTGCCGGCCAAACAGGTCGGCGAGTGCGCGAACCTGTTGATCGCCGAGGAAAAAATGGACGTGTTGAAGGCGGCGCTGGTCAAGACGATCAGCCACCACACGGCCTCCACGGAAGCGCTGCTCTGGCTGGCGAAGGTCAAGGGCGGGGTGTACGACGACATTCTGGGTCCGGAGGTCTTTCGTGCGATGCTGACCTGCATGGAGCGTGATCAGTTCAACGAGAAGAAGTCCAACCGGCTGGGCGACTATATTCTCAAGGAAGCCACGTTGATGAAGCGCCTGATCGGCCGCGCCGATCTCGAAGTCGTCAAGGACCTGACCCGCGCCCTGCAGTTTTCGCCCGTGTTTGACGACATGGACAAACGCTCACTGCTGGCGCGGATCGTGAAGCTGTTCCCGAAGGTCCAGTCGCTCATTTCCAAGGAATCCACCCGGCAGGACATGTCGCTCATTGTTTCGTGGGAGAGCATCGAGAAAAAGAAGCGCGACTACGATGATCTCATCAAGAACCGGCTTCCGGCCAACCGGAAAGACATTGAGATCGCCCGCAGCTACGGCGACTTGCGCGAGAACCACGAGTTCAAGGCGGCCAAAGAGGAGCAGAAACGGCTGTCTGCCCTTCAGGCCACGATGGAAAGCGAACTGGACCGGGCCCGAGGAACGGACTTTGCAACGGTCCGCACGGATGTCGTCAGCATCGGCACCAAAGTCGACGTGACGGAGATGAGTTCAAACGAGAAGGAAGTCTATATGGTCATGGGGGCATGGGATTCCGATCCGGACAACAACATCGTCAGCTACCTGACACCATTGCCCCAAGCGTTGATCAACAAGCCCGTGGGCATCGAAGTGGAATTCAAAATGGGCGACAGCACGAAACGATATCGGATCGACCGGATCAGCCCCGCATTGTCGACCTCCACGGTGATCGACAATCCATTGGCGACCGTCGGCGAGTCGAACTAGTTGAATATGGATCTCAAGAGGCGGGCCTGCGGGTCCGCCTTTCTTTTTGGTCCGTTGAACCCAATCGAAAACTGCGCTACAAACGCCGCGCGTGGACCCGAACACTCCCAGTCTGCTGCTGTTGATTCCCGCCTACAACGAGGCGGCGCGGATTGGTCCGGTACTGCGCGAGTTCGCCGAACACTTCTCGAAAAAATATGACGCTCCGTTCGAGCTCGTCGTCGTGTTGAACGGCTGCCGGGACAACACTCTCGAAGTCGTCGAAGCGGTTGCGAAAGAGTATGACTGCATTCGTGCGCTGAATTTTGACGAACCGATTGGCAAGGGCGGAGCGCTGATCGAGGGTTTGAAGCTGGCGCGGCTTGCCGACCTGATTGGTTACGTGGATGCTGACGGCGCGACTTCGCCCGAAGCGCTGCGCAAACTGGCGGATCTGTGCCGTGGCAAAGTGGATTGCGTGATCGGCTCGCGTTGGATGGCCGAATCCGTCCTGCTGCAAAGCCAGACCTGGGTGCGACGAGTATTCAGCCGGTGCTTTCATGCGATCGTCCAAGTGTTGTTCATGATGAACATCAAAGACACTCAGTGCCCGGCGAAAGTGGTTCGTCGAACGGCAATCGAGAAGATTCATTCGGAACTGAGAATCGCCGATCTTTCGTTTGATGTGAATCTTCTCTACGCGCTTCACCGCGACGGATTCCGGATACTTGAAGTGGCCACGGAATGGACGGACAAGATCGGCTCGAAGGTGACCGAGAGCCTGCTCCGCTCCTCGCTCGTCATGTTTCTCTCAGTCGTCCGGCTTCGGCTTGTCTATTCACCGGTCTACCGTTGGCTCGCTCCGTTGCGTCCGCTGGAAAGCTGGATTTACGGAAAGCTCCGCGCGCCGGCTCCGCTGCCCGGTCCGGACAAGGAGAAAAGTTGACTCGAGGCGCGCTACCAGGTCAGCCGGTAGCTGGCGGAGATCAGCTGGACGTTCCACGAATAATTCCCGTTGTAGGCCGGGTTCTGGTTTCCGGTGATCGTGCGGTCGTCGTAGAGCACGAGTCCGTAAGCCAGCTCCACGGCGTTCTTTCCCCACGCGTATCCCACTGCCGTGGTGACGACGTTCTGGTTTGAATCCGGAATCGTGGGCGAGAACGTCTCGTCCGGCACGGGCGTCTGGTAATACTGATAACTGAACCGCCAGATCCATTGATCGGCGAATCGCCAGTCGCCGCCGACACCGAACGTAAACGTGTTCACCCAGTCCTGCGGAATCTCCGAGGGCACGAGTGGAAACGGCTGGCCGATGCTCAACGGGAGCGTGTCGAACTGTGAAAACTGCAGCCACTCGATGTCGGCACCGAGCCGGAGGTTGTCATTCACTTCGATTCCGTAGCTGAGCCCGACAATGTTGGGGAACGTGATGGAGCTTCCGAAAGCGGACTGCGCCTGTGCGGGGAATCCGGGAGGGATGTTTTCGAGTTCGAACGTTCCGTCGTAGTCGACCGTCATTTGCGAACGGTAGGTCACGGCGACGCGGTTCTTCTCGTTTATATGCCAGGTAAACCCGATGTTGCCGCCGACGCCGATGCCGTCTCCTTTTCCGTGCATGCCGCCGTCCGGCGCGGTGGGGAATCCGGGAATGAACCCCCAAGGAATACGTTGTTCAAGCGTCAGCTCCGACCATGTGACATCAAGGCCGACACCCACGCGGAACTGCTCGGAAATTTTCCAGGCGATCGTCGGATTGAAATTGATGGTCTTAAGTTCCGTGAAGTTTGGGGCACTGTAATAGAACGCACCGCTGGGTTCCCATTCGTTGGAAATGCCATAGGGCGAATTAACTCCGAGGCCGACCACGAACCGGTCGTCCTTGAGCGGGATCGAGGCGTAGAATGCGGGGAGGAACTTCCACGGATTGGTCGTGGTGGCGGTTCCCGAGGGACCGTTGTAATCGACGTTGTAATAGATGACGAGCAACGGCAGCACGGCGTTGATCCCGGTGACGTCGGTCAGATTGGCGGGATTGAAGGTGACGGCGGTGGCGTCGTCGACTTGTGCTATTTTTGATCCTGACCGGCCCAGTCCGAATGTTCCCGTCGGTGGATTGCGAAATCCTTCGGCGGCAATATTTGTTGAGACCAGGGCGATGGCGAGGCCAAGAGCAGGGGCGGGGTTGAAACCGCTCCCTCGCGGGTTGCCGGGGTGCATAGATTGATTAATCATGGTACGAACTTTGGAATCAAGGCTGAACTGTTTTGGAGACGTTCTTCAGACAGCCGGGAGGACCGTCGTTGAGCCGGATAATGACAATAAAAAGCTGTCCATAACTCCGTGTCTTGTTTATTGAATCGTCCATTGCAAGCAAGTTTGCCGCACTCCAGCGACCCGTTCATCCCTCGGAGGCGCAGCGATAAAAAAAGGTATGACCATCTCAGGGCAGCTGTTGTAGCGTCCTCCAGACGAGACTGAATATGGATAACAAAGCCGTAGCATCGGGGGGAGTGAAAGACAGTCTCATCGTTTGCCGCAACAGCCAAGGGGCTCAATTGCGGGCCACTCCGCTTCGCCTCACCCGGCACATTGTAGTCTTCGAAGTTTATAATCCCTACAGCATCGTCCAATTGTCGGAAGTCTTGAGCGAGTTTCAGATTTTTATTGGCGAGAAGATGATGTATTCGGGCCGGGCGGTGGTCAGCAACCTGTTGAACACCGGCATCATGCTGGTCTGCGAGGCGTCGCTGGACGAGGCCTGGCTGGACGTCGACATCTTCGCCCCGGTCCACCAAAAAGACCGGCTGGTCGCCGAGTTTACGGACTTCATCCGGGAGTGGGAAAAAATCTACCAGGTCATGCCCGCCTACAAGGTGGTGGTGTCCGACGTGCAAACATTTCTGGTTGATCTCCGACGATGGATGGAGCAGGTGGAACTGGGCGTCCGCTCCCAGCCGTCGGGCAACCGTCTCGAACTGGAAGTGGAGCTGATTCAAAAACTGGAACCGACCGTCTTCGAGGTGCTTGGTCCTTTGTTCGACCGGTTTGAACGGACCAGTTCACTCGTGGGCGAAGAGCTCCGGCCGGCGCACATCAGTTACGCGAAGCGCCAGCTGCATCCGCTCGTTTCGTGCGCGCCGTTTTTCTTTCGCAGCTGGCAGAAGCCCCTTGGTTATGCGGGCGACTACGAAATGGTGAACATGATGGTTCGCACGCCGTACGAGGGCAGCAGTATGTTCGCGAAAATGGTGAACAGCTTCTTTCTCAACACCCCGCCGGTGGTTGCCCATCGCAACCGGATTACGCAGATGTCGGACTTGCTGCAGGGCGAGGCCGAACGTTGTGCCGAGCAGGGGAAAGCAATGAATGTGTTCAATCTCGGGTGCGGTCCCGCGCAGGAGATTCAGCACTTCATGAAAAACTGCGAGATCAGCAACGACGTTGAATTTTTGCTGCTCGATTTCAATGAGCAGACTCTCGAATACACCAACCGGCAGTTGAGCGAAATCAAGAACGCCCGGAAACGGACAACGATCATCCGGACGATTTTGAAGTCGGTTCATCAGATCCTCAAGGAAGCGGGAAAACCGGGAGGCGATCTTCGGCGGGACTCATTTCAGATGGTCTATTGTGCCGGCTTGTTCGACTATCTTTCCGAGCGAATCTGCAAACGGCTGATGAACGTGTTTTACGACATTCTCGCCCCGGGCGGATTGTTGTTCGCAACGAACGTGGATGCGTCCAAACCGTTCCGCCTCTGCATGGAGCACTTGATGGAGTGGCATCTCGTCTGCCGGGACATGGACATGATGAAATCTCTGGTCCCGGACAAGGCACCACCCGAAAACGTCCAAGTCTGGGGGGAGTCCACCGGGGTCAACCTGTTCATCCAAGTGCGGAAACCAGCCAATGCAGAACAGTAGCGCCATCCAGGATGAAGAACTGCGGGAGGCGTATCGGGCATATGATCAGCAGGTCACCCTGAAGAATATTCAGACCGGATGTATTCTGGGCGTTCTGCTGATGCCCGCTGGATGGATACTCGACCGCGTGGTCTATGGGGATCCGGAGAACGCGCATCTCGTCGGAAATTTTCTGATCATCCGGTTTGTCGCCTCGGCGTTGATCGGGATCTTCTGGGCCATTGTGGTCTCATCATTTGGGCGACGGTTTTATCGCGAGCTTGGCGTCGGGCTGGCGATGATTCCCGCCGGTGCGATTGCGGTGATGATCCTGATGGCGGGAGGCGCAAGTTCGCCCTACTACGCGGGGTTGAACCTGGTCCTGCTCGTCGTCGGCTTTGTCGTGCGCTGGACATTTCGCGAGAGCCTTTCCGCAGTAATACTTGTTGTTACTCTGTACGTGGTGGTGTGCGTCCGCGTGGGCATCGAAAAACAGGAAATGCAGATGTTCATCAACAACATGTATTTCCTCGTGCTGACCGGCATCATCGTGGTGACGGGCGACTATTTCCGCAGCCAACAACGTGAACGTGAGTTCGCGTTACGTTTTGAAGTTGAGAAAAACCGGAAGGCGCTTGAAGCACAGAACAATCGACTGCGCGAACTCGACGAGGCCAAGAGCCAGTTCTTCGCGAATATCAGCCATGAATTGCGCACGCCGCTGACCCTGTTGCTCGCGCCGTTGCAGGGGCTGCGAACGGAAAAAAGCCATCTGTTCGACGATACCAGCCGCGAATGGCTGGAGACCATGAACGCCAACGGCATGAGGTTGCTGAAGCTGATCAACGATCTTCTCGATCTGGTCCGGCTGGACAGCGGCAGTCTCAAACTTCGGCGGGAACAGTTCAACGTGCCGGGCTTCATGCGTGGCCTGGTCAGCGCGGTAAACAAGATGGCGAAGGACAAGGGCATCGAGGTGGTTACGGCCATCGACCCCAACGTGACCGCCTATGGCGGCGACGAGGACAAGCTGGAGAAGGTGTTTCTCAACCTGATTTTCAACGCCATCAAGTTCACGCCGGCCGGGGGGAAGATCGTGTTCGGTGCGAAGCTGATCGGCGATTCGGACATGGAGTTCGAAGTGTCAGATACGGGGATGGGAATTCCAGAGGAACAGCTCAACATGATTTTCACGCGGTTCTGGCAGGCGGACATGACATCGCAACGGAAGTACCAAGGTGTCGGCATTGGACTGGCGCTGGTAAAGGATCTCGTCGATCTGCACGAAGGCAAAATTGAGGTCACGAGCAAGGAGGGAGAAGGGACAAAATTTCGGATTACGCTGCCGATCGTCAAGCAGGCCAAAGCGGAGTTGGCACCGGCGGAAACGGTGGGGCGCGCTGCGGAACCGGCCCCGGCTCCCACGGGTGCACGTTCGGAAGCCCAGTCCGAAAACCCGGACGAGTGGCTGTCCAAACTATACCGGCGGGCCGAGTTGTTTCCATCGATGACGTCCGTGAAGTCAACAATTCAACCTCTGGACTCGTTTCCGTTAACCGACCGACGTGCGCGATTGTTGATTGCCGATGATGAACCGGACATGTTGCGGTTTTTGAAATCACATCTGGGCTCTCACTTTCAGGTGCTCGAAGCAGTTGACGGGAGGCAGGCGATTGAGAAAGCACAGCAGTACGAGCCGGACGTGATCATCTGCGACATGATGATGCCGGAGGTGGACGGACTCGAAGTCTGCCGACGGTTGCGGGAACGCGAGGGCACCAAACACGTACCGATCTTGCTTCTGACCGCGCGTGCCGACGAGGAAACCAAGATCACCGCGTTGACCGCCGGAGCGAGTGATTTTCTGAGCAAGCCGTTTTCAACCACCGAGCTGCGGGTCCGCGTCACCAACCTCTGTGAGTCCCACCTCCTTCAGCGGCAGCTCGCATGGCAGAACAAGAAGCTCGAAGCCACACTGGAGCAGCTCAAGGAGACGGAAACCAGTCTGGTGCAATCTGAGAAGATGGCTTCCCTTGGCCGAATGAGCGCCGGCATCATTCATGAGATCAACAACCCGCTGAACTACGCGAAGGGCGCATTACACGCGTTAAAGAAGAAGAAGAAATTCCTCCCGGAAGAGGAGTGGCCGGACTTCGAAGAGATCATCACGGATACCGAGGACGGTTTCTCACGCGTCGCTGCGATCGTCTCCGACCTCCGGACATTTTCCCATCCGAACAACGTTGAGATGTCGCAGATAAACTTGCGTGACGTTTTCGAAACTGCACTGAAGTTCACGAGCCACGAATGGCGCGAGAAAGTAAAAGTCGAAAACCGGCTTCCTGCTGAGCTTTGCGTCATGGGCAACCGACACAAATTGGTGCAGGTCACTGTGAATCTCCTTCAAAACGCTCTGGACGCGCTTAAGGGTAAAGGGTTTTCTGACGATGAACGTCCGGCGATCACGATTGATCACCAGCACGAATCCGGCGCCGACCTGGTCCGCATCCGCGATAACGGTCCGGGAATGTCCGCCGAAACTGCCAGCAACATCTTTGAGCCGTTCTACACCACCAAGAAGGTTGGCGAAGGGATGGGACTCGGGCTGAGTGTTTGTTACCGGATCATCAGCGAACACGGCGGTCGGATTGATGTGCGGAGCGAGATTGGGAAATACTGTGAATTTACGTTGGAATTTCCAACAAACATGACAAACTGATTCAACTTATTAAGTTGGTGACCAAGGGACACGATGCAATTCTACGACTATAAAAAGTTCGCGATACTCTACGTTGACGATGAGGAAAAATCGCTGAAGTACTTTAAAAGGGCGCTGGAGGATGATTTCCAAATCCATACCGCGACTAGTGCTGCGGATGGTCTGAAGATTCTGCAGGAGCACGGTCGGAACATCGGCATCATCCTGACCGACCAGCGGATGCCTGACGAGACGGGGGTTGAGTTCCTAGAGAAAACCCGGCCGATCAACCCGAAAGCGATCCGGATGCTGGTGACCGCGTTTTCAGATTTGAACGCCGCGATTGATGCGGTGAACACCGGGGCGATTTACAAGTATATCACCAAGCCGTGGGAGCCTCAGGAATTTGAAATTACCCTCAAGCGGGCGATGGAATTTTATATCGTTCAGAACGACCGGGACATCCTGCTGCGCGAGAAGTTGTCCGCCCTCCACAAGATGGTCATCACGGATCGCGTCATCAGTCTGGGAGTGCTCGCCGCCGGGCTCGGACATCATGTCAGGAACGCCATGGTGGCGATCCGCACCTTCATCGATCTCGCCCCTGAAATGCTCTATCGTGAGCAGGCTGATCTTGATGAGTTGCGTCATCCCGAATTCTGGAACCTGTTCTACGGGAAAGTTCAGAACAAGGTGAAGTTCGTGATTGATCTGCTCGACGGACTGGACGAGGCCGCCACGACCGACAGATCTCCCGTTCGAGACCGCGTCAAGTTGCACGAGGTGGTCGCCGACCGGTGGGACGATTTCCGGAATCAGTTTGCCGAGGCCTGCCTGAACGCGGAGTTCCGGATTCCGACGGATCTGCCGGAGCTGGAGGTCGACAGAGCCAAGTTTTTCCGGCTGATCGATCTGCTGTTCCGCGATGCTTTGATCAGTCTGAATTCAGGAAACACCCTTTCCGTTGAAGCCCGGTCTGTGACCAATGGCAGCCCGGACCCTGAAATCAAGCTGACCGTTTCCGACAACGGCCCCGGACTGCCGGAGGACGCGGTGGCCTCGTTATTCGACCCGTTCTTCCTGCGCGCCGACAAGCCGCAGGAATACGGCATCAACTTGATGGCCTGTTACTTCATCATTTACCATCACGGGGGCCGGATCGAAGTCGACAGCCAGCCGGGCAAGGGTGTGAAGATGGACATCTTCCTGCCATTGAAGGCGAAGCCATTGGCGGCTGAAAACGATTCAAAAGATTTTTTAAACAAAGTCATGTTAAACGATCGGTTGTGGGAAAAGCTGCTCGCCACCACTTGATACGGTATTCATGAGTACTCATTTGTCCTCCAAAAAACAAAACCAGAATTCGGACCCCGGGGAGACCATGACGGTCTCGGCCAAGCCGGTCTTAATGGTCGTGGACGACGACGACGGCGTACGGCTCTCCCTGCGTGTCCTGTTCAGCTCAGATTATCAGGTGCTCGTGGCGGACTCCGGCATGCAAGCGCTCAGTATGTTGCAAAGCCATCCGGTTGATGTTGCGATCCTTGATCTGAACATGCCGGGCATGACCGGGATTCAGCTGCTGGAGAAACTCAAGCGACTCGATCCGTCCGTGGAGGTGATCATCCTGACAGGGCAGGGAAGTCTGGAAACGGCGCGGCAGGCCCTGAGTCTCGGTGCGTTCGCGTATCTGACCAAGCCCTTCGAACTGAAAGAGGGCCGTGAAACGGTGATTCATGCGCTGGACCGACGGCGTCAGACATTGATCTGGCGTGCCTTGGAACGGGAGCTTCAGCAGCGCAAGACCGAGCAGGAACTCGCCCGGGTGAAGAGCGAGATTTACGCGTCTGTCATCCACGACCTGAACAGTCCGCTTACGGCGACCATCGGTCTCTTGGAACTGCTGCATTACGACGTCGACGAGGCACGGCATTCCGGCGAACTCGACCTGAAACAGGTCTGGCAGAATGTGCAGGATGCCCGCACGCAGATTGATTTTTGCGCAGCCATCATTCAACGCTATTTGAGGGACATGCGTCGGCCTGACCAACAGCCGGTCTCTGCGGATCTCGCGATCGTGCTGGGTGATTTGAAGCGCATGATCCGGGTGCACCCCGGCGCGAAGACGAACCAATGTGTTATTCACATTCCGGACGAGCCGATTCTGGTGCGGGCGAACGGGCTCGACCTGTTGCAGGGCCTCATCAATCTCACATCAAACGCGTTGCAGGCGTCGGAGAACAAGCTTCACGTGGAGGTCTATTGCCGTCACCTGCCGGAGGATCAGACGCTGCGCGAATTGCAGTCGACGCCGAACGACACGTTTCTCTTCGGAGAGCGCCTCGCGGAAGGGGCCCCAATGGTCTCCATCACAGTTCAGGATGACGGTCCCGGAATTCTGCCTGAAATGTTGAACAAGGTGTTTGACCGGTACTACTCAACCAAGGAACGAGGCAACGGAACGGGGATCGGGCTCTCGGTCGTCCAGCGGGTGTTGGACGAGAACAACGGCGCGCTCCACCTCCACAGTGTCCCGGGCGAAGGCACCGCCTTCACGGTTTTTCTGCCGGTCGGTTGACCGGCTACGCTTCGAGCGCCAGCAGCTTTTCCGCTGCATCCTCCCATCTCGCACCGAGAAATTTCAGCTGCTTTTCAATATCGGTCAGCTCCATGTTGATTTCCCTGGTGCGGCCACCGTTTTTGTATGTTTCCGGGAGCTCCAGTTCGGCCACCAGCTCGCCCCGACGTTTTTCCGAGGCCTGAATTTTCGCCTCTAATTCTTCCACCAGCATCTGCTGAACCTTCTTCTCGCCCGAACCGGCCAAGCGTTGTTCCGCCTTCAACTTGCGAAGCTCCTTTTTGCTGAGACCCGTCTCGTTGCCGGGTCGCGCCGGTGCGGCGGCCTGCGGTCGGGAGCTCGCGTTGGGGGCGAGTGTCTGCGACGTTTTGCTCAGGTAGTAATTGTAGTCGCCGGGGTAGTGCATCAACACGCCGTTGTCCACCTCGACCACGTGATTGGCGATCTTGTGGATGAAATGCACGTCGTGGCTGATGAAAATCAACGTGCCGTCAAACTGCTTCAACGCGTCGATCAACGAATCAATGCTCGGAATGTCCAGATGCGTTGTCGGCTCGTCCATCAGCAGCAGGTTCGGCGGATTGATCAGCAGTTTGGCCAGCGCGACCCGGCTCTTCTCACCGCCGCTCAACACTTTGATCGGTTTGAACACATCATCTCCGCTGAAGAGAAACGTTCCTAGCAGGGTGCGGACGTGTTCTTCGGTGAATCCGACACGCCGTTTCACACCCAACACCTCGGCCAGCACGGTGTTGTTCGTGTCCAGAGTATCGGCGCGATACTGTGAAAAATATCCGGCTGAAACGTTGTGCCCCAGTTTGCGCTCGCCCGACTGGATCGGGACCGCTTCGGCGAGCAGTTTTAACAAAGTTGATTTGCCCGCGCCGTTCGGTCCGACGAGGACAATCCGCTGCCCGCGCTCGGCCTTGAATTCCATTCCGGCATAGACCACGTTGGAGCCGTAGGAGTGATCAATGTTTTCAAGCTGGATGACCTTCTGCCCGCTTCGTTCCGGTTGTGGAAACCGGATCTTGACGTTCTTACGGTTCTCCTCCGGCAGCTCGATTTTATCCATGCGCTCGATCTGCTTCATCTTGCTTTGCGCCTGGGACGCCTTGCTGGCCTTGGAACGGAAGCGATCGACAAACGTTTGCAGCCGCTCGATTTCCTTCTGCTGATTTTTGAAGACGGCCAGTAGCTGAGCCTCGTTGGCTTCGCGTTGGACGAGGAACGAATCGTAGTTTCCGTTGTACTTGAAAATGCGCCGCGCACGAATTTCCACGATGCCGTTCACCAGCTGGTTCAGGAAATCGCGGTCGTGGGAAATCATCAGGATGCCGCCGGGATAGCCCTTCAGATATTCGCGAAACCAGTTCAACGAATAGAGATCGAGGTGGTTGGTCGGCTCGTCGAGCATCAATAGGTCGGGTTCCTGCGTGAGCAAACGCGCGAGGTGGGCGCGCATGACCCAGCCACCGCTCAGCTCGCGCGTCGGCCGGTCGAAATCGCTCACACGAAAACTCAACCCGGCGAGAATCGTCTTGGCCTTTGCTTCGAGCTCGAACCCGCCGAGTTCGGCATAACGCGTGTGCGGGTCAAAATGTTTGTCGGGATGTTCGAGAAAGAATTTGTCCGGATCCCTGATCCAAATGCGGGCTTCCGCCATTTCGGGCGAAACGGCGAGAGCAAGGTCGAGCACCGTTTCGTCGCCGACGGGTGCGCTTTCCTGCGGGAGAAATCCGACGATCACGTTGCGCTCACGCTGGAGCTGCCCGGCGTCCTGCTCCTCCTCGCCGAGCACCAGTTTGAACAGGGTCGACTTGCCGGCGCCGTTGGGCCCGACCAAACCGATCCGGTCGCTGCGATTGATTTGCAGCGATACATCTTCAAACAAAGTGCGTCCGGCATAAGCCTTGGCGAGACCAGCGAGTGTCAACATCGGCGGGATCGTGCCGAGAAGTGAGTCCGCGTTCAAGAGGAACCCGCAGGCGAAATCATCAGACTGTCTGGTGCATTGATGGACAGTCCGTAGGTGATTAAACGTTGAAATTTCAATGAGTTACGCGTGTTTCAAACGCCGGTTGATCAATAATTCCAATCGTTGCCACAAATCTTATTTAGAATAATTCTAATTATTGACAGCCTCGTTTCTGTTGTTAGCGTGTCTGGAAATGAGCGACACCAGATCATTGGCGGCAACCGATCAGCAGCTGAATGACAGGCTGCACACCAGCGGGTTTCGGTTCACGCCGCAGCGTCAGCATGTCTACAACGTGTTGATGGAAACACGGGATCACCCGACGGCGGATCAGGTGTTTATCCGGTCAAAAGAAGTGCGGCCGGAGATCTCGATGGCGACCGTTTACAACTGCTTGGATGCGCTGGTGAAGAGCGGTCTTGTCCGACAGGTTTCGCTCGACCGGGCGGCGACGCGTTACTGCCCGAACATGACCGAGCATTGTCATTTTCATTGCACTGATTGCGGTAAGATTTTCGACATCGATCTGGACAGCAAGCCGACGGTTCCCGAGGCGAAGCTGCCACGCGGTTTCAAGCCCGACCAGATCGAAGTCTCCATGCGGGGGCATTGTCCCGACAAGAAGTGCGCCGAGCACAGGAAGAACTAACCATTTGAATTTGATAAAATGAGTGCAGCAACAGACACCATCGACGGTTTTGTTAAGAAGGAATACAAGTACGGCTTCATCACCGATATCGAGGCGGACTCGGCTCCTCCGGGGTTGAACGAAGACACCATCCGCTTTATCTCCGCCAAGAAGAAGGAGCCCGAGTGGTTGCTCGAATGGCGGCTGAAAGCGTATCGGCACTGGTTGACGATGAAGGAGCCGAAATGGCCACACGTGGAATATCCACCGATCGATTTTCAGGACATTATCTACTATTCGGCGCCGAAGAGTCCGACCGACGGACCGAAGAGTCTGGATGAGGTAGATCCCAAGTTACTCGAAACATACGAGAAGCTCGGCATCCCATTGCACGAACGCGGACGTCTGGCGGGTGTCGCGGTGGACGCGGTGTTTGACAGTGTTTCGGTTGGAACCACGTTCAAGAGCACGCTCGCTGAAAAGGGTGTGATCTTCTGCTCGATGTCCGATGCCGTTCACGAGCATCCCGAGCTCGTGAAGAAGTATCTCGGGTCGGTCGTGCCGATCACCGACAACTATTATGCCGCCCTGAACTCGGCGGTCTTTACCGACGGATCGTTTTGTTTCATCCCGAAAGGCGTTCGTTGTCCGATGGAGCTTTCGACCTACTTCCGCATCAACGCTGCGAAGTCCGGTCAATTCGAACGCACGTTGATCATTGCCGAAGAGAAGTCGCACGTCAGCTATCTCGAAGGTTGTACCGCTCCGATGCGTGATGAAAATCAATTGCACGCAGCGGTGGTTGAACTCGTGGCGATGGACGATGCCGAGATCAAATACTCGACCGTGCAAAACTGGTATCCCGGCGACGAAAACGGTGTTGGTGGCATCTACAATTTCGTGACCAAACGCGGCATGTGCAAAGGTGCCAACTCCAAAATTTCCTGGACGCAGGTTGAGACCGGTTCAGCGATTACGTGGAAGTATCCGAGCTGCGTGTTGCTCGGTGACAATTCCGTCGGCGAATTCTACTCCGTTGCGTTGGCCAGCTTGAAACAGCAGGCGGACACCGGGACGAAGATGATTCACATTGGCAAGAACACTCGCAGCACGATCATCTCAAAAGGCATTTCAGCGTCGCGCGGTCAGAATAGTTATCGCGGACTCGTCGAAGTGCGCAAAGGCGCGACCAATGCCCGGAACTACACGCAGTGCGATTCTCTGTTGATCGGTGATCAATGCGGTGCCCACACGTTCCCTTACATCGACGTGCGGAACACCACCGCCCGCGTCGAACACGAAGCGACCACGTCGAAGATTGGCGAAGACCAGATTTTCTACTGCAACCAGCGTGGCATCTCCACGCAGGACGCCGTGAACATGATCGTCAACGGCTTCTGCAAAGAAGTGTTCAAGGAACTGCCAATGGAGTTCGCCGTTGAAGCCCAGAAACTCCTCGGCGTCAGCCTCGAAGGCAGTGTTGGGTGATTTTTGAGTTGTGAGTGATGAAGCCGAAGCTCTATCTCGAAGGCCCCATCCCTAGCTATTATGTGGCGCGCCCCAGCCGCGACATTGTGGTCGCCGCCCAGCAGCAACAGACCCGGGATTGGTGGGATTACCGGCATGGATTATTTGACATTTATGTGTCCGAGATCGTGCTGGAAGAGATTGACGAGGGCGAAAAGGCAATGGCACGACAACGCCTTGATTTGGTAAAACCCTTCCCAATGCTCAGCATTACGAATGACGTGGTGAATCTGGCCCGGGCGCTTGTTGATGAAGGGCCGTTGCCGAAGAAAGCGGCGCGTGACGCGGCACACATCGCGTTGGCTGCGGTGCACAAGATCGACTTTTTGCTGACGTGGAACTGCCGGCATATCGCCAACCCGACCATGCTACGGCGCATCGCCTTCGTGTGTGACCGGCGCGAAGTGACCGCACCGGTTATTTGCACGCCCCATGAACTTTTAACCGACCTGATTTATGAAGACGAAAACTAGTGAGGACCCCGTCCTAGCCGAGGTTCACGCCGTGAAGGATCGTCTTGCCGCCAAGTTCGGCTATGACATCGTCGCCATGCTTGGGGACGCGCAACGGCGGCAGGCGAAGAGCCGCCGCCGGGTGGTGGACCTGAGTGGGACCGCCAAAACTCGCCGTGGCAAACGAACGACGGCAATCTCCTGAAAAACTGACAAATGACCATGGTCGAAATTGTCCGAACCAATCTGTGTTCATCTGTGCAAATCTGTGGTTAAGACCAAAATTTTTTACATCCGAAATAGAAAACTGAAATGAGCAAACCATTCCTCCAGATCAAGAACCTCCATGCGGGAGTTGAAGGACGTCAGATCCTCAAGGGCCTCACCCTTGAGATGAACCCCGGCGAAGTCCATGCCATCATGGGCCCAAACGGCAGCGGCAAGAGCACGCTCGCCTCGATCATTGCCGGCCGCGAAGACTACAAAATCACCGAAGGCGAAATCATTTATCAGGGCGAGGATCTCTTGGAAATGTCGCCCGAAGACCGCGCGCACAAGGGCGTCTTCCTCGCGTTCCAATACCCGATCGAGATCCCCGGCGTGAACAGCACCTACTTCCTGAAGGCAGCGCTGAACGAAAAGCGCAAAGCCAACGGCCAGGAAGAACTCGATGCCATGGACTTCCTCACGCTGGTGAAGGAGAAAATGAAAATCGTCGAGCTGCCGGAAGACTTTTTGAAACGCCCGGTGAACTCCGGGTTTTCCGGGGGTGAAAAGAAGCGCAATGAAATTTTCCAGATGGCCGTGCTCGAACCGACGTTGGCGGTGCTCGACGAAACCGATTCCGGTCTCGACATCGATGCCCTCCGTATTGTTGCCGAAGGCGTGAATCACTTGAAAGGCCCCGACAAGGCGCAGCTCGTGATCACGCACTACCAGCGGTTGCTCGACTACATCATCCCGGATTTTGTCCACGTGCTTTCCGACGGAAAAATCATCCGCACCGGCGACAAGAGTCTCGCGCTCGAACTCGAAGAAAAGGGTTACGACTGGATCACCAAGGGCGAACCGGTCACCGCCTGAACCTGCGCACAGCCATGACACCGACCATGCCAGACGTCATACCAGACACGGACCCGCGACTCACGTTGTTTAGCCGATTCGAGCAGGACTCCGCGCAGCCGAAGTGGTTGATGAACATCCGCAAATCCGGCCTCGCGCGCTTCTCGGAAAACGGCTTTCCCACGCTTCGGGACGAGGATTGGAAATATACCAATATCAAAGCCATCGCCGAACTGCCGTTCAAGCCGGTCACCGAACTGCCGGCTTCGCTCCCGACGGCAGCTGATCTGGAGAAATTTCATTTTCTCAAAGCCAGCCAAACCTTGCTCGTCTTCGTGGACGGCCAGTTCGCGCCAACACTCTCGAAGCTGCCGCCAGCGCAGAAGGGGGTCTTGATCACGACCATCAAGGAGGCGTTGACCAAGATGCCGGAGTTGATCGAGCAAAAGCTTTCGAAACTCTCGACCGTGGACGCGAACGGATTCACCGGATTGAACACCGCCTACTTTGAAGACGGCGTGTTCATCCACGTCGCTGCTAGTCAGACGGTTGAACAGCCCGTGCACGCACTGTTCATTTCCAGTGGCAAGGAAGCCGGTGCCACCGCCAGCACGCGCAATTTCATTGTGGCCGAAAACTCCAGTCACGTGACGTATCTGGAGAACTACGTGAGTCTCGGTGAGGCCGCGACGTTGTCCAATGCGGTCAGTGAGTTTTTCGTGGGCGACAACGCGCACGTCGAACATTTGAAATTTCAGGAACAGGACACCAACTCGTTCCACATCGCCGGTCTTTATTCGGAGATCGGTCGCGCCGCGCGGGTGTGGTCGCACTCCATTGCGCTGGGCGCTGCGCTTTCGCGAAACAACATCCGCACCCGGTTGAACGGACCAGGTTTGCAGGCGGTGTTGAACGGTCTTTACCTCACGCACGGGAAGCAGCTCGCCGACCATCACATGTTTGTTGAGCACGCCGCGCCGAACTGCGACAGCCACGAGTATTTCAACGGCATTCTCGACGACGAATCGCGCGGTGTGTTTCACGGCCGCATCTTCGTTCATCGCGTGGCGCAGAAAACAGATGCGAAACAGACGAACAAGAATTTGCTGCTCTCGGACAACGCGCGGGCGAACACCAAACCACAGCTCGAAATCTACGCCGACGATGTGAAATGCACGCACGGAGCGACGGTCGGTCAGATGGACGACAAGGCGATCTTCTATCTGCGCGCCCGCGGTTTGCCGCTGGAAGTTGCGCGACGCATGTTGATGCATGCCTTCGCCGGTGAAATCATTGAGCGCGTCCAGCACCAGACCATCCGCGAAGAACTCGACGCGATCGTCTGGGATCGGCTCGAAGAAAAACTGGCGACAACCAACTGATTTAGAACCACAGATGGCCGCAGATGAACACAGATTGAAGCATCAGTTCGGGGATATCGGACGGCGTGGAGGCTGGTCCGCAGCATTCCTAGCTGCGCAGCCGGTGGCGAAAGGCATTTCATATCTGTGTTTATCTGCGGCCATCTGTGGTTAGAATGTTTCCATGTTCGATGACCTGACAGACTTGTATCAGCAGGTGATTTTGGACCACAGCAAGAGTCCGAGGAATTTCCGTGTCATGGCGGACGCGAACCGGACGGCGCAGGGACACAACCCTCTTTGCGGCGACAACATCCAGCTGTTCCTAAAGATGGACGGTGACGTGATCCAGGACATCAGTTTCCAGGGATCCGGTTGCGCGATTTCCAAGGCGTCCTCATCGATCCTGACCGATGTCTTGAAAGGCCGATCGAAGGACGAAGTGAAAGAGTTATTTGAGAAAGTGCGCGAAATGGTCACGTCTGGCAAAACGCCCGAAGGAGATCTTGGAAAATTGGCAGTGTTCACCGGCGTGCACAAATACCCGGCCCGCGTGAAGTGCGCGATCCTGCCCTGGCACGCCGCGATGTCGGCGATAAGCGGCGATGGCAAAGTGATTTCAACCGAATAGGATTTATTATGACAGGAACAGACATAGTTCAATTGAGCCGCGACGTTGAGGCGTCGATCGTGCCGGTGGGCACCAAGGTGACCCTTTCACAAGGCGAAGAGGCCCGCATCACGCAGGAGCTGGGCGGCAGTTACACCGTCATCGTCAATGGCAACATGTTCCGCATCGACGGCACGGACGCCGACGCGCTTGGCAAGGAAGTGAAGTCGGCGAACATTCGCGCCGGCTCGGACAAACCCGCCACCGCCGAGGAGGTCGAGAAACACATCTGGGAACAGATGCGAACCGTGTTCGATCCCGAGATCCCGGTGAATATCGTGGACCTTGGCCTGATCTACGATTGCACCGTCGACAAGATTCCCGACGGCGATTACAGTGCCAAGGTGAAGATGACTTTGACCGCACCCGGTTGCGGCATGGGCCCCGTTCTCCAGCAGGACGTGCAGAACAAACTCCTGTGCATCGAGGAGATCGACGAAGCCGAAGTCGAGCTCGTCTGGGAACCTGCTTGGAACCAGGGCATGATGACTGAGGCGGCCAAGCTTCAGTTGGGACTGCTTTAAGAGCCACGGATGAACACAGATGAAACACGGAGTTGTTCACCACGGAGGCACGGAGAACGCGAAGAGAAGTTGTCATCAGTTCTCCGTGGTAATTTTCTGATCTGTGTTCAATCCGTGTTCATCCGTGGCTAAATAAAAAGAATGGAAACGTTAGAGAAAATTGATTGGACGAAGTTGCGCGAGGATTTTCCGATCCTCGATCAGCAGGTCTATGGGAATCCGTTGATCTTCTTCGACAGCGCCGCGTCGAGTCAGCGACCGCGACAGGTCGTGGACGCGATTGTGAATTATTACGAACGCGATCATGCGAATGTGCATCGCGGCATTCACGAACTGAGCAACCGGGCGACGGCGGCTTTTGAAAGTGCCCGTGATCGCATCGCGAAATTCATCAACGCACCGAGTGCCGATGAAGTCATCTTCACGCGAGGCACGACGGAATCGATCAACTTGATTGCGGCCTCCTGGGGTGGCGCGAATCTCAAGCCCGGCGATCAAATCTTGCTCACGGAGATGGAGCATCACAGCAACATGATTCCATGGCGGTTGATCGCCGAGAAGACCGGTGCGGAAGTCATCTATCTGCCGGTGACCGGTGACGAAGGTTTGCTGGATCTGGGTCGACTCGATGAGTTCCTGACCGAACGCGTGAAGTTGTTCAGCATGGTTCACATCTCGAACAGTCTGGGCACGATCAATCCGGTGAAAGAACTTTGTGCTCGTGCCCGTGAACTGGGTGTGGTGACCGTGGTCGATGGAGCGCAGAGCGCTGGTCATTGTGTGGTGGATGTGCAGGACATCGGTTGTGATTTCTACGCGTTCTCCGGTCACAAGATTTGTGGTCCGACCGGCATTGGTGCGCTTTGGGGACGACTTGAGATTCTATCCAACATGCCGCCGTATCACGGCGGGGGCGAGATGATCGAGGATGTGAGCTACGACTCCGTGCGGTATAAACAACCGCCGCATCGTTTCGAAGCAGGAACGCCCGACATGTCCGGCGCGGTAGGACTCGCAGTGGCGATGGATTACCTCGATGCGATCGGGCGTGACGAGATTTTCAAACACGATCAGGATCTAGCTGAATACACCTATGCGCGCTTGAGTGAGTTCGAAGGCATTCGTTTGTTCGGTCCAAAAACAAATCGCGCCGGGCTGGTGAGTTTCGCGTTGGGCGATGTTCATGCGCACGATCTGGTCACGCTCGCCGATCAAAAGGGCGTGGCCTTGCGTGGTGGCCATCATTGCACACAGCCGTTGATGAAAAAGCTCGGCGTGCCGAGCACCACACGGGCGAGTTATTACTTTTACAACACCAAGGAAGAAGTCGATCGCTTCATCGAAATTCTCCACGGAATCCAGAAGTTTTTTGCCTGATTATTTTTAGCCACGGATTGAACACAGATTAAACACGGATGCTGAAACCTGAGATTCTTCATGCTGAAGTCACCGAGAAGATCATTGGTGCTGCATTTGAGGTTTACAGGGCGCTTGGATACGGATTCTTGGAGAATGTTTACCAACATGCGTTGCAAGCCGAGTTGGTGGAACTGGGGTTGAAGGCTGAAACTGAGAGGCCAATCAAAGTAAGTTACAAAGGCAAGATTGTTGGGGACTATCGAGCTGATTTAGTTGTGAATGAGGTGGTGGTCGTCGAGTTAAAGGTCTCCAGGAACTACTGCTCTGATGACGAACCCCAGCTATTGAACGAATTGAAAGCCACAGGTACGAAGGTTGGGCGTTTGATCAATTTTGAGAGAACCAAAGTAGAGTTTAAGCGGATGGTTTTTTAGACGGATGAACAAGCCACAGATGAAACACAGATTGAACACGGATCACGAGGAATCCAGTTTCCAAAAATCCGTGTTTCATCCGTGTTTCATCCGTGTTCAATCCGTGGCCAAATAGAGAGTATTTATGATGACGACAGATGTTTCAATTGAATCCCCGATGAAGGACATGCTTGAGGCGTTCCCTGGAGCGCAGCGTGCCTTGTTTCGGAAGTATCACATCGGCGGGTGCAGCAGTTGCGGGTTTTCGCCGGACGAAACTCTGACTGCATTGTGCGAACGCAACGGCGGATTGAATGCCGTCGAGGTGTTGCAACAGATTCGTGAGAGCCATGAGGAAGACGCGCAGATTCTGATCGATCCCAAGGAATTGAAGGAACTACGCACCACCGATTCAACCGTGCGTCTGCTCGACGTGCGTGCGCGTGAAGAATTTGAAGCGGTACACATCGATGGCTCGCAATTGATGGCGCAACCCGTCGTGCAGGAGATCATGGCCGACGGTTCAAATGATCGGCCGCTGGTGATCATCGATCACCAGGGTAAGACCTGTCTGGATGCGGCCGCGTACTTCATCGGGCACGGCCTGAAGAACGTCCGGGCACTGCGAGGCGGTCTGGATGCGTGGTCACAGGATGTTGATCCCAGCGTGCGGCGTTACAAGCTGGGGTGATTTTTAAACCACGAATGGACACTAATTGACACGAATGAGGAGGGGGCATGAGGAATCTGTGGAGAACCAAATGGAAGTGGATTCTGATTGGAGCCTTCTTGTTTTTTCCGCTGCTCGCTCTCCTGGTTCAGCCCGTATTTTTTCCGTGGAGTGAACTGAATTGCCGTCATCAGGACGTTGATATTAATTCAGGGAAACTGAAGTTTTCCCGATACATTTTCTTCATCATGATCTCTGAGAAGGTTGAAGACTCGGAACTATCCAAAGTTCTTCGGAAATCGGGACACGAGTTCGCTTTGCCTGAATGGTACAAGGTGAACACTCTGTCTCCCGGGCTCCATAATTCTCCACACTATTTTTTTCACGGCGCGATTAATCAGATTCGGATGCTGAGCTTGTGGTGGGAACTTGAAGATGTTCCTGAAGCGATTCAGGCCAAAACTGCTGCAGACGTTCTTGCTTTGTGGAAGTTTTCTGGTGGCGATTCGTTGGCCAAGTACTATATCGATGGACTCCCTTTGGGTGAAACGGAGGACTTCAAACAACAGGTCTTCGAGTCCGTTGCTCGATTAGAAATTCCCCAAGTGAGCACAAATGAAAACCGAGTAATGCTCACTATAGGGCTTCCATCTGGGAGGCCGATCGAAACAGTCCAAGGTTACTACGCTCCTGATGGAACGTTCGTCGCTGATGGGGCGCTCAAGATGTGGAATCTGCAAGGAACGCTGCACACTCTCGATCACTATAAGAATGGAAAATTGGATGGGAAAAGGTTTTCGTGGGAACGTGATGGCAAATTGATTGAAATATCAGAATTCCGTCTCGGAGAGTTCGTGAAATATAGTTCTGAACAATTGGCCAATCATCCTGATTTTCAGGAGGCAATGTTGATATATAAGGACAACAAGATTGAAGATCCGCATCTTGATCACAATTAGTGTCCATTCGTGTGAATTCGTGGTTAACTTAGTTTTTAGAAAATGAACTCAGAACTTGAATCTAAAATAAAGGCCGCGATGGCGGATCCGCAGAACATGGGCGAGATGCCGGACGCGGATTCGGTCGGGACGGTTGGGAACTCGGATTGCGGGGAGATGCTCCGCATGTGGGTGAAGTACAAGGATGAGAACGGCAGGAAGGTCATCGACAAGGCGACGTTCCAGTCGTTCGGTTGCGAAACCGCGATTGCCGTGGCGAGCCTCGCGATGGATTTGATCAAGGGCAAGACCGCCGAGGAAGCGCTTGCGCTGAAGCCCGAGGAGTTGGCCGGCGAACTCGGTGCGTTGCCGCCGATGAAGATTCATTGCTCGGAGCTCGTGCAGGGCGCGCTGCGTTCCACGTTGGCTCCCGAGACGTGTGAGGAGAACAAGTCCACCGCGACTCCAAAGGCCATCGAGCAGGTTCCAAGTCTGATGCAGAAGATGGGTGAGGGCGAACGGTCGGTTGGCGGGAAGAAGATTACATTTCTGGACTGAATTCTTTAGCCACAGATTTGCACGGATTGAACACGGATGGGGGTTGGAGGATTTGACTCGAATTGCGCGAATGACCACGAATTTTGGGAATCAGGGGAAGGTAGCGCCGGCTCTCCGATCCGGCTTCGTGGGCGTGCCGGCGGTAGTGAGTTCAGTCACGCATTCAATCAGAGCGGGGCAGGCTTCGCCGAAGGCCCGCACGGAGCGACGGGCCCTACCTTACGCGATATCCGTGAAGACTTTTGTGATGCTTCGGGATTTCAGGACCCGCGCGAAGGGAGTATTCGCGTCTGGCTTCAACGAGGCGTTCAACGCATCGGCTTTGGCGGTGCCGGAGGCGAGGACCCAGACTTCTTTGGCAGCGGCGATCACGTTGTAGCTGATCGTGATTCGGTTTGGGGGTGGCTTGGTTGCGGTGACAGGGCGGAAGAAATCGGGGAGGTTCCGCGCTGCTTCGTCTTCTTCCGGAAACAGCGAGGCCACATGCGCGTCTTCGCCCATGCCGAGGAACACAATGTCGATGACCGGAATGCCGGAGTCGTTGGCGGCGACGGTTTTCTTCAAGTCTTCGATCGCAATTGCTGATGCCGCCGCTCCGTCGTCTTCTCCGCGAAGACGGTGAATGTTTTCTGCGGGAATGTCCAATGCGTTGAACATTGCGTCCTTCGCGAGTTTGAAATTGCTCTCGTTGTGATCGGGTGGGGCGCAGCGTTCGTCGCCCCAGAAGAATTGCACCTGCCCGAAAGAGACACCGTTGGCGGTGGCCAGTTCAGCGGTTTTCGCGAGGAATGTTTTGGCGACGCGTCCGCCCGAGAGCGCGACGGACATGGTCGGGTTGTCCTGAACGGCGCTCACCCAGTTTTGGGCAACCTGGTTGACGAGTTCTTCCGTGGAGGAAAAACGGATCAGTTCAAAATTAGACATGAAGTCAGATTACTTCTGCTGCTGCGGATTGCGCCAGGCATGGCCGAGTTGGGCGAGCAGTTCGTCTGAAGCGACGGGGCCCCAGCTTCCCGCTGGATAAAATTCCTTGCCGGTCAGTGTTTCGTTCTGCCAGGCAGCACGGATCGGATCGACGATGCCCCAGGCGGTTTCAACTTCGTCACGGCGGATGAACAGCGTGGCGTCACCAGCAACGGCTTCGAGGAGGAGTCGTTCGTAGGCCTCGGGAGTGTAGGCGCCAAACTCGGAGTCGTATCCGAAATGCATGCGGACAGGGCGCAGCTGCATGCTGGCGCCGGGAACTTTTCCGTTGAATCGAAGGGAAATTCCCTCGTCGGGTTGGAGTCGGATGGTGATCGCGTTGGAGTCGAGTTTGGGTCCGCATTGAGCGGTGTAAAGGACGTGCGGCGTCTTGCGAAACTGAACTCGAACTTCGCTGGCACTGAGCGGCAGGTTTTTTCCGGTGCGCAGATAAAATGGAATGTTGGACCAGCGCCAGTTGTCGATAAACAAACGGATGGCCACGTAGGTTTCGACAGTTGAATCCGGCGCAACTTTGATTTCGTGACGGTAGGCGGGGCGTTGTTCGCCGGCGACTTCACCGGCGGTGTATTGTCCGCGGACGACGCTGTTTGGGACGTCGTTGGTGGAGATGGGGCGGATGGAGCGCAGGAGTTTTACTTTTTCATCGCGGATCGATTCCGCATCGAGGGAGACCGGCGGTTCCATGGCGACGAGCGAGAGAACTTGCAGCAGATGGTTTTGCACCATGTCGCGCATCGCCCCGGCTTCCTCGTAGTAGCCGCCGCGCGCCCCGACCCCCAGTTTTTCGCTGACGGTGATCTGGACATTGTCGACGGAATTACGGTTCCAGATCTGTTCGAAAATCGAATTGGAGAACCGGAAGGTCAGGATGTTCTGGACGGTTTCCTTGCCGAGGTAATGATCGATGCGGAAGATCTGCGCCTCGTGGCAGAACTTGATGAGTTCGGCGTTGAGGGCCTTCGCGGATTGGAGATCCTGGCCAAAGGGTTTTTCAACGACGACGCGGTGCGATTCGCCGCCCTGTTCGAGGCGTTGCAGCAGGCCGCACGTGTGAAGGTTTTCAACCACTTTGCCGAACAGCGTGGGCCCGATCGACAGGTAGAAGAGGAGATTGGATCGCAGGCCGTCGCTTTTGCCGGCTTCAATCATCGTTTTCAGCTTTTCGAAATCGGTCGATTCTGTCAGATCGCCAACGCAGTAATCGATGTTGGCGGCGAACTCAGTCCATTTCACCTCGTCGATCGGCTGGGTACGGGAAAATTTTCCGAGAGCTACGTGCAACTCCTCGCGCCATGAAGCGTCGGTCTTTTCGCGGCGCGCATAGCCAATGATACGGAAGGGCACGGGCAGTTGTCCTTCGATGAAAAGATGGTAGAGCGCGGGGATGAGTTTGCGGTAGGTGAGGTCGCCGCTCGCGCCGAAGATGACGATCGTGCACGGCTTGACCGCCCGTTTCCCGGTATCGAGTCGGCAACTGAGTAATTCGTCCAGATGAGCAGCGTCGTTCATAGAAGGAGAACCTTGGCCAAGAGCGTGGGGCAGTTCAATCCTTCTTCCTTGCGAACCGGGTGAATTTTTCCGGAGGCAATACTTCAAAGATTTCAGCTTTACGTAGGCGTATAATGCGACACAGTATCCGCCAATCAAGTGCGAGTCGGTCCGGGCATCGTGCGTTTGAACTTTAAATTATGGCAAGAAGTAGTGGTTGGTTTCGATCAACACTGGTAGTCGCAACGATACTGGTGCTTACTTCGTGCGCCTCTCGTGATTCAAAGTCGGGCGTTGCGAACCCCTCTTCCACTGAAGGCGAACCGTCGGCCGAACAGCCGGTCTCCACCGTTTCCAACACGACCGACATCGCGTCTGAATCGGTCCCGATGAAGGATCTTCCCAAGGTCAAGTATGACGCGGGTCACGACGAGGCGATCAAGGAAGTCATGGAATTGGCGGAGCGGGGTTATCTCGAACAGGCTGAATTGAAGGCGCGGGGGCTGGTGGAGCAGTTTCCCAACGACTCGGCATTGCAGCGGCTTTACAACTGGATTTCCGACAAGCGCAAAATTGCCCGGGACCGTGCCCTCGAGGACAAGATCCGGGAGATCGATTCGAAGGATTCACCGTTCAACCCGACCGTCAAGAGCCTGTTGACCGGACAGAAAGACCGGGGACTGACGCCCCGGCCGTCGTTGCGTGACGCCGTCGAGGAGATCGAGAAACGTCCCTATGTTCCGGCAACCTACGGCAAGACGATCATTCATGAGGGGCTGCTGCCGAGCCCGACGGTTGAGGAAGGGAAGATGGCGGTGTTGCTAAAGAAGGAAATTTCGGCGCAGCTGGGAGAAATGACCCTGGAACAGATCTTGTTGACCATTGGTGATCAGGAAGGCATCAACTTTATCACTGACACCTCCGTCCCGGCGTTGCAGAAGAAATTGAACGTCAACGTCAAGAAAATGAGGATGAAGCAGTTTCTGGAGTATCTCGAACGCAACTTGCAGGTGACCTTCCAGATTCAAGATGACCTGATCGGTGTCGTGGACGGGACAGACGGCAAGAACAAGCTGGAGGAGACAAGAACATACAGATTGCGAGAGGGCTTCATCATACCCGCGCAGTTCGCGGATGACACGCCGACCCGGACGGTGATCGTGGCGAAGGACCAGAGCACCACCACCACCACCACCGAGCAGTTGAACTTGTTTGTGCGCGACGGGGCTCCGGCCAAACCCTCGCTGCTTTTGGCGCTCGATAAATTTTTTAAAGGATCAGACTACTACGCCGATTTCGAACGCAACCTGATCGTTGCGACCGGGACGTCGGCGCAGCTCGACGTTCTGGAGCAGCTGATCAAGGAATTTGACCGGCCGATTCAGCAGGTGCTCATCGAGGCGCGGTTCATCACCGTCACCGAGCCCGCTTTCATGCGGCTGGGGGTGGCGTGGGAGACCGGCCGAAACTTGTTGAATCAGCAGGCCGTTCAAAGTGAAGACTTTACCAAGCTGTCACCTGTTCCGGTGGCACTGCCAATTTCGGAAACGTTCACCAATATTCTGGGCCGGGCCAACCTGTCGGCGACATTGACCGCGCTGGAGCAGAGTGGTGAAAGCCAGACACTCAGTGCGCCGCGGGTCACGGTGATCAACAATTTGCCGGCGACAATCAGCGATGGAAAGATTCAGTATTATTACGAGGAATACACCGTTGCCCAGACTGTCTTCGAACGCGGGACGACCTCCAGCCTGGTTCCGAAAGGCACTCCAACCAAGCTGACCTCCGGAGTTCAACTGGACGTCGTGGCCTCGATCAGCGGCGACGGGGAAAGCATTCTGATGGGGTTGCATCCCAAAGTGAGTTCCGACGTGCAGCTGGTCACGTTCGCGACCGTCACCGATGTCAACGCGCTCGGCGAACCAGTCAGCACCTTCGACATCAAACTGCCCGAATCCCGCACGCAGGAACTGTCCACCCGCGTGAGCGTCCGGTCCGGCGAGACGGTGGTCATGGGCGGTGTAATGGAGCGGAACCAGACGACCTATGTGGAGTCCGTGCCGCTGCTCGGCAACATCCCGATCATCGGCGCGCTGTTCCGTCGCCGGACGGAGATCGACACGCCGCGGTATCTGCTGATTTTCGTCACCGCGACGATCGTGTCCGAAACCGGCGAGTTTGTGCTCCCGGCGTCGACGAAACCCAACGCCCCCGTCCCCACCGCCGAGTGATGAACCGGCCGTCTCTGTCACCTTTTCGGCGTTATCTGGCAGTCGATGTGGGCAGCCGGTGCATCAAGGTGCTGCTCATTTCCAACCTGTTCGGCCGCATCCGCGTGCATGCGCACCGGTTGATCGGCCTGGATGAAACCTCGCAGCCTGGTGCGCCCGGTTGGAAGCGTGTGGTCCAGGAAATTCAGGAGGAACTGGGCTCGCATCCGATGGCCGTCAGCATCCCGCAGCACACCGCCATTTCCCAGGTCACGGATCTGCCCGGGGCGAACGCCCGTTCGATCCGCAGTCAGATCGAAAAGGACGTCCTCAGTCTCAGCGGACTCACGGAGAGCAATATCGTTTTCGACTACGGGCAGCTCGTTCCCTTCGGCCAGTATTCCAATCCCTACTGGGTGACGCACGCACGCGAGGAGGAGGTGTTGTCCTCCGTGCAGTATTTTCAGGAACTCAACGGACAGGTCTGGGAGATCACGTCTTCAGGAAACGCACTGGCGGCGGCGTATCGTGAAGCTCAGCCGAAGGCGACCAACGCGATGCTTGTCGACCTCGGATCGGGCGGCACCGAAGTCGTGATCGTCTATGAGGGGCAGAGCGTTTACATGACGAGTTTTGCTGTCGGCGGGCTGTTTTTTCTGGATGTCATCCGGAAGGAACGCGGCTGTTCGGTGATGGAAGGCGAATTTGTCAAGAACACCGAGGATCTGTTGTCGGGCGACGGCGCGCTGCCCGATCTGCAGCAGATGGTGGATCGCTGGCACGGCGAGATGGTGCGTATCCTGGAAGACTGGCTGAGCGAACATCCGTTGCTGAACGTCACCGCGAATTCGTTCGAAGTGGTGCTGTGTGGCGGCGAACCCCAGATGCCGGGGCTCGTCGACTACTTGCGCGGTCACAGCGTTCTGACGTTCAAGATGTGGGAAGACCTGCCCATGATCATGCCGGTGCAGCCGGAGGGCCAGTTCGCCGTGGCTTTCGGACTTGCGTGCAAGTTGATGCGGCGGCCGGGACCGTCCGCCTCGTTGGTGCCGGAGGAGATGAGGGCCGTGCGCAAGGAACAAAGCGCGCTTCAGCTGCTGCACGCCGGCACCTGGGTGGTCCTGATCATCATCGCGATCGTGCTCGGTTTCGGCACCTGGCAAAAATCCTACGTTCTTCGGAACATTGAAACCCAGCTCGACCAGGCGCGGGCGGTCATTCAGAAGGCGCACCAGACCGACCGGTTGAAACTCCAGCTGGCCGGCGACTACGAGGCCATCCGCCCGGTGCTCGCGCGCCAGCGGGAAACGGTTGCCGCCGTCCAGACTCTCGGACTCCTTTCCAGCCAGCCGTTGCCGACGAACGAGTGGTTCGTGCTGTTCGCCGATTCGTACAGCTATTATCACCAGCAGGAGAATCTCGTCATCTCCGCCAACGGCCCGGTCAGAAGCGGTCCGGCGCTGTTTCCTCTACCGCTTGAATCGGCTGATCAGGTGACCAATTCGTTCATCGCCGAAATTAGCACTTCGATGTATCCGCTGGAAGCCAACCAGGCCCTCAGCGAATTGATCGATCAGCTCAAGCGCAATTCGCTCTTTCGGAAGGTGGACATCCTGTCGCCCGACCAACGGCGGCGTCTGGCCCACGACGCGGTGCTGGTTCCCGGGGGGCATTACGCCATTTCGATCGCGCTGAATGAGAACGAATTCCAAAGCCCGTTTCTCACGGCCAAGGAGATCGAGGCGTTGCTGCCGGTGGCTGAAACAAATGACAACCGGACGGTCAATCCGCGTTCGGTATCCCGGAGGAACGACGGCTTATGACGTTCATGCAACGCCAGTACCGCAAACGGATCAGCCTGGGTCTCGCGTTTGCGATCCTGCTTGTCTACTACCTGCTCGTGTTCCGGCCGCTGGTGCAGAAGGAACGGGCGCAGATAGAGCCGTTCGAGATCGTTCAGGCGGAGCTGCTGAAGATCGCCACGAACAATGCGGCGGTCTCCGGCCTGTCACTCAGCTCGCTCGATCAACTGGAGAAAACGCTTCGCGCGTCGATCGCCACCTCCGTCGCGGCGCGCGCCTACGTGATCGACCGCTTCGCGTCCGAACCCTCCATCGCCACCAATCTGACGCGGACCTTCCAGCTGATCGACTACCAGAACGAACGGTATAAACGGGCGACTTCCCTAGAGGCGATGGCTCAGAAGAAGGGGGTGAAGATCGCGCCCGCCGTGATGGCCGGCCTGCCGGAGCAGACGACGGACACCCGTCGACGCGAACTACTGTGGGCTCAGCTCGGACTCGTAGACGCTGTTCTGCGAACGGCGGTCGAGGTGGGCGTCACTTCACTGGACAATGTGCGGGTGCCGGAGCCGGTCATTTATCCGCCCGCCAAAGCTTCAGACATCCAGCTGGTCGAGGTTCCGGTCCGGGTGGAGATGTCCGGCGACTGGTTTGAAATCACCCGCACGCTGGGAGTGCTGCTGCTCGACGCGGAGGCCCGGAAAGAGTTGAATCTGCCGGCGTTGGAAGGTTTGCCAGGAATGAGTTTGCGGAGCATCATCGCCCGCAAGAGTCCGCCGGAAAGCCACGGCACGATCCAGCTGGACGTCGAGTTCAGCGGGTTTCTCAACCTCCGGGTGGCGGGACCGGCAGCGCTGTCCAATCCAGTCAACTGATGCTAAGCACGCTCGAACGCAACAAGGGGTTCACCGTGATCCTGCTCGGCGGGGCGATCGTCCTGTTGATCCTCGCGACGGCGGGGCTCGACAGCAGGCTTCTGGTTTTCAACACGCCGGCATCGGGCACCAACGCCGTCCGGAGCGCGGCTGTGGATCGTTATCAGGAATTGTTCTCTCGCGGGTACTTCACCAACTTTGTCGCCGGAGAAAATGAGCGCGACGTCTTCGCCACCACGTATTTCAACAAGCCCAAACCGGAGCCAAAGCCGAAGCCGCCGGGTACGCGATCCGTCTCGCTGACGTTCATGGGCTTCATCGAGAACAGCGGCGGCGAGGTGACTGTCTTTCTGAACGTGGACAATCAGCTGAAGAAGCTTCGGATCGGACAGAATATTGTGGCGGACTGGCATTTGGCGGACGTGGGTAATCGGATGCTGACGCTGACCAATGCGGAGCCGCAGACCAATGTCATCGCCTTTGAGAAGACGCTGAAACTCGACGTCCCCATCCCCTGAGCCATGGCCAAGACCGTGAATCTGATCGAGCCCGCGACACTCCTGTTTCAACAGGGCAAGCTCGGCGCGCGGGAGCTTGAGCAGGTGCGGCGTCGCCAGGAACGGTTGGGCATTCCACAGCATCGCGCGATTATCGAACTGAGTTATGCGAGCGAGGAAGACACGTGGCGGGCGCTGGCGGAAATTCATCACATTGAATTTGTCGACCTTGCCAGTCACCCGCCAACGCCCGAAGCCCTCAAGGCAGTGCCGGTGAAATTCATTTTTCACTATCACATGGTGCCGATCGCCGTGGAGGGCGAGTTGTTGACCATCGCGTTCAGCGAGCTTCCCAAGCCAATGGAACTGGGCAACCTGCGGCTGCTTCTCAGCAAGCGCATCAAGGTGGTGCTTTCGACTCCGAGTGAAGTTCATGCGCTGCTGAAAAAGCAGTTCGGGCTCGGTGCGGGAACGATTCAGAAACTGCGCGAAGACCGGAGCGTGTCCGACGTCGGACAGGAAATTGTCTTCGACGTCCAGACCAACGAGGACGGCGTGGTGGTGGATGCCACGATCGCCAACTTTGTTGATCAGATTCTGATCGAAGCGCTCCGGTTGCAGGCCACGGATATTCACATCGAACCCTACTACGCGAACATCGGCCTGCGGTATCGCATCGACGGCATCATGCAGAGCGTGCCGGTGCCGGAGGGAATTCGCGAACTGCACGGCGCAATCGTCTCGCGGCTCAAAATCATGGCCGGACTGAACATCGCGGAGAAACGGCTTCCCCACGACGGGCGGATTGCGATGAAGACCAACGGCGAGGATTACGATCTCCGCGTTTCCATCATTCCCACCAAATACGGTGAAGGGGTCGTACTGCGGATTCTCGGACGGCAAAGCCTGTTTCTCGACATGGGCCAGCTCGGCATGGAGCCCACCCACGAAAAACTGTTTGGTGAAATCACCCAACTGCCGCAGGGCCTCGTGCTGATGACCGGGCCGACCGGCAGCGGAAAAACAACGACGCTTTACGCCGCGCTCGCCCATGCCAACGACACCACCCGCAAGATCATCACGATTGAAGATCCCGTTGAATACCAGCTCGAAGGGGTCAACCAGATCCAGGTGCGCGAAGACATCGGGCTGACGTTTGCCAGCGGACTGCGGTCAGTGCTCCGGCACGATCCGGACATCGTGCTGATCGGTGAGATCCGGGATGCGAACACGGCGGAGATCGCCGTCCGCGCCTCGCAGACCGGTCATCTGGTTCTCTCGACGCTGCACACCAACGACAGCATCAGTGCCGTCACGCGGTTGTTGGAAATGAAGATAGAGCCGTTCCTCGTCGGCTCATCACTGGTCAGCAGCATCGCGCAACGGCTGACCCAGCGCGTCTGCCTGCACTGCCGCGCGGAAGATCCGGAGATCGATCCTGATCTGCGCACGGAAATGTCCGGCGACTTGGAAATTGATCCTGCGGAAGTTCGCGCCTTCAAAGGCACCGGCTGCGTGGAGTGCAACCAGCGCGGTTACCGCGGCCGGGTCGCGATCTATGAGTTTTTCCTGATGACCGACGAGATCGCCGACCTGATCCAGCCGGGTGTCCGCACGGGTGACCTGCGTCGGCTGGCGCGGAAACACGGCTGGCGCTCGCTTCGCGAGAACGCCTGGCGAAAAGTTCAGGCGGGCTTGATTCCGATCTCTGAACAGCAACGCCTCACCCGCCAGCTCAATCTCCGCGACTGGTTGGGCCAACAGGACTGATCAATGGAACAGCTCGTCGAAGACTTCTTGCAATACCTCCGCCACGAGCGCGGCCAGGCCGAACACACGCAGCGCACCTACGCCGCGCAACTTGGCAAATTCATTTCCTGGGCGGAGACCCAATCGCTGACCGATTGGAAGGACGTCGAACTGAACCACCTCCAGCAGTTCCTCCGACACGAAAGCAAACGAAGGCCTGCCGACGCAGAGGAGAATTCCACGCGAACGCTGAGCACCGAAAGTCTGTATCTGGAGATCGCCGCGTTGCGCGCGTTTTTTCGGTTCGCAGAGAATGAAAAACTGCTGGCGAAAAACCCCTCGGAAAACCTGTCGTTGCCAAGACGCTGGAAACGGTTGCCCAAGGCGCTGACGCATGAGGAAATTGAACGGTTGTTGCAGCCCGAGGAGCCGGTCGCGCCCGCCTCGCTCTGCGATCAGGCGATGCTCGAACTGGCCTACGCGTCGGGCCTGCGAATCTCGGAACTGCGCGCCCTGCGGCTCGAACAGCTTCACCTCGACGCGGGCTTCGTGACGGTGATCGGCAAGGGAAACAAGGAACGCGTGGTGCCGGTCGGGCGGACGGCGAAGACCGCGTTGAACCTATATCTGGATTCGGGTCGCCCGAAGCTGGTGACGCCTAAATCCCCCGCGAGCGTTTTCCTGACGAGCCGCGGAACGCCCTTCGCGCAAACGACACTTTGGGCGCGCTTCAAACGTCGCGTGCAACGGTCGGGGATCGAACGCAACGTGACGCCGCACATGATGCGGCACAGCTTCGCGACGCATCTGCTGGAGCACGGCGCTGATCTGCGCGTCATTCAGGAACTGCTTGGCCACGCCAACATCAACACAACCGAAATCTATACGCACGTCTCCGGCAGCCGCCTGCGCGAGGTTCATCGAAAGTTCCATCCTAGAGGGTGAACATACGGACGGACCGCGCGCCTCTCGACACAGCTCCCAGAATCGCGACGGTGACAAGATGCTCCCCAACGGTTCTGAACGCCACCATTCCTGTTGACTCCGACCGCGGGACTCCGTTGATGAACGACATGGATAATCCACCGACACCCTGGATTCGAGATTTGATCGGAATCGTTGTCGGCGGTGGCAGTGCTTCCGGCGCTGCTTCCGGCGTGTTTCTTTCGTTCCATTCCTTATCGGCGGATCATGATCCACACGGCTACAACCTCGCCGTCTTGAGTGGTCTCGTGCTCGCGACGCTGATTTCAGGCGGGTTCATAGGGCGTCGAGGATTTAATTTGGAGTGTTGGACGGACGTGATCCCTTCGTTTCTCGGTTCGCTTGCGATCATCGGATTCGTCGTGCTTTTGATCCGGCTTGATTTCGCGGTGTGGGCGCAACTTCTGGGATTTGTTTTCGTCGGAAATCTTTCAGCAGTGATCACGTCGTTCCGGTTTCGGATCTGGTTTCCACCGAAAGAAACCAATTGCGGCGGCGACGTTTTCTGAGTGGTTGGGGGGAGTTTGGAAGTTCCGCAGTGCCCGCTCTTCCCGTCATTCGGTTCGCTGTCTGCGTTCGCAGATTCCAGGGACAACGCGACCACACGATACCCGCGTCGTGCTTACAACCTAGAGGGAATCAAATGACGGAAGGATCGGGCTCGTGGTTCGGAGGAAAATCACGGTCCTTCCAAAAGCGTCGGAAGGACCGTGATATCAACCCTAAAACAAACGGACTCGTCGATGCGAAGGCGCACTGGCACCGAGGGAGCATGTGGAGGGAGGGAGGGGAAACCCCACCGGCAAGCGCTGCGCAACATCTGGCCAACGACGGCGGATGGTAACTTCCCAAGCGTTCTCCCGTTTCGCAAACCGGATGGGCAGTTTGCGGGCCGGGGCGACCGTTTCTGGAAGTAGCATATACACGTCGTTGTAGCCATGAGTCGCGAGCGTTGGGGTTTATTCCACTTCGTCCTCGGACCGTAGTTCGTCCACGGCCTCGATCAGGCGGTAGAAACGTTTCCCATGTTCGCGGGCGTCAGGATCAATGATCTGAAGCGTGCCGTCGTAGGAGGTGTTCTCTTCCAACTTGAACCAATGTTCAAAGTCCGTGGTGAACTCGATGCGGTAGCTCGTGCCAGGACGACCTTCGAGGCAAAGGCTCACCATGCCGTCGGGCAGTTCCTCGCAGTCCGGTCGCGGATGATCGTTGTCGCGAATGAACGCTGCAGCCCGTCCGGGGCGACCCACGATGTACGGCGGTCGGACATCGATCGAATTGGCCAGCACACTCGGAGCAACGGTCAACTTCGCGAGCACCGTCTCGACGCGTTCGTGAATTTCGTCATCAATCGGAATGACAGAAATCACGGCGGAACGTCGACCCTCAGGGATCGTGACCCTGCCGCTCAATTCGTTGTAGTCCTCACCATTGGTCGCGGTGCCGCCAAGGTCATAGAAAACAGTAAGCGGGGCGTCGGTCGGTCCTGTGCGTTTCACGCGGAAACGCGCGGGATTAGGTTCGCCATTGCCATTGCCATTGCCTTCCGAAGCGTGCGGATCGCGGGCGTGAATGGTGACCACCGGCGGATCATTTGATTCGCGGACGCGAATGCGCACCGGATCAGAAACCGATTTTTCGCCATCGTTGTCCGTGGCAATGGCCGTCAGCACATGACCGCCCGCCGGAACGTTCTCCCACAAGAACTCGAATTCCTGCTCCTGGCCGGGGGCCGGTTCGGCGAAGTAGTTGATCGCCATTTCACCAATCTTCTCGTGCCCATCGTAGAACTCGACCAGGCCGACCCAACCGTCCGGGTCCTTGGTTAAAGTGCGCAAAGTGAGATCGGTTGGCGCGGTGAACACGTCACCGTCAAGCGGATCAATGATCGCTACTTTCGGACGGAGGTTCACATCGAAATCATTGTCACGGATGTAAGCCACGGCCCGCTCAGGTTGTCCGACCACGTAGCAGCCCGGGTCCGGCGGCCAGATCGCGACACACGGAATCTGCACCAGCTCGATCACCACGGTTTCGGTGCCTTCCACCAGTTTGTCATCGAATGGATTGACACGAACTTGGGTGGACCACTCACCCGCCTTGATCGTCGCGCCGCCGCTGAGCTCGAGGTAGTCCTCGCCATTCTTGGCGGTGCCACCGAGTGCGTAATAGACGTCCAGATCCACGTCGTTCTTTCCGGTCCGATGAATCGTGAACAGCGCGGAATTCGGTGACGGATCAACCACAGTCAGTGGCGACGTCACTTCAGCGCCCACCGGATCGGTGGCGAATACCATGACCTTCGCGATCGGATACTCGTCGTCCGCTTTGACTCGCACCGGTTCGGATTTCTGCATGCCGCCGCGGTCGTCGGTGGCTTTGGCTACGAGCGAATACTCACCGGCCTGTTCAGGTTGCCATGAGAATGAGAACCGTTGTTCGTGGCCCGGGTCTGGTGCACGAACGAACACGATCTGCTGCTCACCAATTTTGTTTCCGTTCGCATAGAATTCGACTAGGCCAACCCACCCGTCAGGATCGACCACTTCGGCCACGATCTCAGTCGGCTCATGGAGTGGCAACACGTCGCCGTTCGAAGGATGGACGATGGCGATTTTCGGCAATTGATTGTCCGAGTGATCGTTGTCGCGAATGAATACAATGGCCTTCGCCGGTTCGTGAATGAGGTAGCAATCGATCGGCGGCGGCACGATGTCCGGGCAAACGGGCGGTTCCAACGTCAGGATCACGGTCTCGGTCTCTTCCACCAGGTTGTCATCGATCGCAACGATCTGAACGTCGACGTGCCACTGATTGGCAGAGATCACGGCAACCCGGTGCAGCTCGCGATAGTCCACACCGTTTTCGGCGGTGCCACTGATTTTGTAGTGCACTTCCAATGGGAAACTCACATCACACGCACGGCGGCTGATGCGGATCGTCGCGTCGTCGAGAGCATAGATCGGGGTCGGGCGGACCGGTCCGTCTGAAGCAACCGGCACGGTCGGGTCCAAGATCAGCGGAAGCATGTGGATCGATTGCTCGCTGGCAACCGGGTCGATGGCTGTGATCCATACGTGCGTTCGCTGACACGGATCGATCACGTTGATGCGAACCGGCTCAGAGCGGGTGGTCGAACCGTCGTCGTCGGTGGCCACCGCGGTCAGCGTGAAGTGACCGACCGGCGCGTTTTCCCAAACCATCTTGAAAAGCTGCTCAAGCGCATCGGTTGTATCGGATGCTGGCACGACGCCGAGGCTGTCGTTGTTCGCGAAGAATTCAACCTGGGTCACGCGGCCGTCGCGATCACCAGCGGCGGCGGCTAGGCGAATCTCGGCGCCTTTCAGGAAACGGCTTTCGTCAGGCGGCGTAACGATCGCCACCCGCGGAGGAAGGTTCTGCGGTGCTGGATCGTCATCGTGAATCACTGCACGGGCGATTGCGGGCTCACCGATGTGGTAGAATCGGGCGATGTCGTTGAGTGTTCCTGCGGCATCGAATTCAGGGTGACGGAGGGCAATGATCACGGATTCGTCGCCCTCATAAATTTCGTCATCAAGCGGATCGATCAGGATTTCCGCGGACTCGCGACTGGCTGGGATTTCAACTTTGCCGCTGAGTTCGCGATAGTCGACGCCGTTCTCCGCCATTCCGGTGATCCGATAAGAGACGACGAGCGAATGACCGGTTCCACCCGTGCGACGCACTTCGAACCTGGCGGTGTCGGGAAGCGAATCAATGAGCGGGCTTTGCTCGGTCGCACTGCCGTCGATGGTGTGAATAGTGACGACGGGTGCGGGTTGGATTTCGACAACCTTGATTTCAACCGGAGTTGACCAGGTCTCATCTCCGTCATTGTCCGTCGCAAGGGCGCGAAGGACGTAGTGACCGGCGGGAACGTTTTCCCATTTGAAAACAAACGGCGGTTGAATCGGCTGAATCTCGTCTTCGCCTTCAATCGAAGGACGCATCATCATGATCGGTGGATTCATGACCAAGCCCAGGCTGTTCTCGCCTTCGAAGAATTCGACTGAAACCACGCGGCCATCGCGGTCACGGGCATCAGCCACGATCGCAATGTCGGCGGGACCGCGGAAGATGCTGCCGTCTTCCGGGCTCACGATCGCGACACGCGCGGGAAGATTTCCGGGAGGCCTGTCGTTGTCCAGAATCACGGCGCGTGCCCGGCCCTGGCGACCAACCAAATAGCAATCAGCTGGTGGCGGGAAGATGTCGGGACAGGCCGGTTCCACCAGAGTCAGAATAACAGACTCGCGACCCTCCACTTCGTTGTCGTCAATCGGATCAACAATCACTTCAACGTAATGAGATCCCTCGGGAATCGTCGCGATGTTCGGAAGTTCGACATAGTCCTCACCGTTCGCTGCGGTGCCGGAGAGACGATAGAACACATCGAGTGGAATATCCGTCGAACCGCGACGTTTGATGACGAATCGAGCAACGTCCTGAATAACGGGACCGGTCGGTGAAATCTGATGGCCCCCTTCCGTCGCGATCGGATCTCGGGCGACGACATTGACGATGGGCTGCGGGGGGGGCGGAGTGACAGTGATTTCGATGGGTTCGGATTCGGAGCTCGCACCAAGATTGTCAGTGGCCACGGCGACCAGGGCGTATTTGCCAGGACGAACATGCTCCCATTTTAATCGGAACAGTTGGTGAGGAAGAACTTCGTGGTCAGGCGATTCGAGGATTTCAGGAGTGAACACTGGGAAGCCGGTGACGTCTGTGAATTCGCGGTCCGTTGAGATTCCGGCTTCAAGATTCATTGCCGTCGCCTTGATGAGCGGCCAGTTGCGGGCGATACCGAGGCTTTCTCCATTCGCGAAAAACTCAACTGAAACCACGCGACCATCGGTGTCCCACGCGCGGGCGACGAGCGGGATGTCCGTCGGCCCCTCGATCTCGGCACCATCGGGGGGATTAAGCAAACGAACGAGCGGCGGTTCATTGGCGGGTTTGTCGTTGTCGAGGATCGTGACCGTTCCACGGTGCGGCCAGCAGATGAAATATGGTGGAAGCGGTCCGGCGTTTGGTGCTTCAACGAGCGTCGCGACGGCGTGTTCGTTGCCCTCCACCAGTTCATCTTCAAACGCGTTGACGTGAATCGGCGCGAAGTATTCGCCTGCGGGAATGACCACCCGGCCGGCGAGTTCGTCGTAGTCGACACCGTTGTCGGCGGAACCGCTCATTCGGTAGTACACGGTCAGAGGCCCGTCGGTCGAACCCGATCGCACGGCAAGAAACCGGCCTTGTTCCGACCCGCTTTCGGTCGCGATCGGATCCGCTGCGAGCAGGATCACCAGCGGCGGCGGCGGAGAGGGCGGCGTTTCCTGAGCCGATATTTTGTGAGTGAGCGCGGCAGGCCCCATTACGAGGACAAGCGCCAAAATCCAGAATGCTCGCGACAATTTCATAGTGCTGCTTTGTTGATGATTCAGACGAACCTTTATCTGATGTCGTGCCATGCGGAACCAGCCTGACGTAAACCGCCTACCTGACAATGGGTTAAATGAATTGTAGCGAATGTCGGCTGACCGGCGGTAACGCGCGTCCGGGGAAATTCACCCAATGCGATGGGTCTCCCTTGGGAATGACCCCCGGCAAGTGCAGGGCGATACGAACGGATGAAGGTTTGAACAAAAGCACGCGAACGGAGCGAAAGCCGGAGGGTAGTAACGCCGGTTTTCCAACCGGCTCGGGGGAAAAGATGTTTTATGCGAATTGCGCGAATTCACACGAATTGGGGAATGGGTTTGGTGTTGTCTGAAACGTAGGACAGGCGGGCGTCTCGCCTGTCACGGGTGCTGCAAATGCACAGCCGGTGTGAGTTCCTGGCGGTTGGTTCCTTGAATCCGCGTCTGGCGTTCGTGACCGCGATGAAGACAGGCTGGAAGCGCTGTCCTTGCCGGCACTGGGAACTCCCGACCCTCAAACCTCCAATACCTTTTCGAATTTCGAGAGCTTCCTTGGCTTGCCATTGTTCACGAGGACAACGTCTTCCAGCCGAACGCCACCGTTCAGTTCCGCGTAATAAAGGCCAGGCTCGACCGTGACGACCATCCGGCTTGCGAGCGTGTCCTCGGAATTCAACGTGATGTTCGGCGATTCATGAACTTCCAACCCGACGCCGTGGCCGGTGCCGTAGTAAAACCCGTGGAAATCGTTTCGCGAACGGCCTGTTTTGTAGCCTTTACCGGCAAAATACTTTTGCACTGAATCATGCACCTCGCGGCAGGCTGATCCGGCGGTGAGGTTTCGAATCGCGAGGTCCTGGGCGGCTTTCACCGTGTCGTAGAGCTTCCGGATTTCCTCTGAAGCACGACCGCGAACAACCGTGCGGGTGATGTCACCGAAATAGCCGGTCTTGGATGAGCGCGGAAAAACATCGATAATGATGGGTTCGTTGGCTTTCAGAGGGCCGGATCCGATTTCGTGCGGATCACATCCGTGGAGCCCCCCGCAACGATGGTCTGACTCGCCATGCCACCGGCCTGCACCACGGCGGTGTCGATGATCGACCGGAGACGTTCTGACGTCAGCGCCAGATTTCGATAGATCAATGTTCGGTCGCGGCTGATCCGGCTGTGTTTCATTGCCTGAATCCCCTCAGCCAGACCGACTTCCGCCATCATGAGCGCGCCACTTATTTTTTTAACTTCTTCGCGCGACTTGAGAATGCGCTGCGGAAAGATTCCCTCCTTGGCGACCTTGAGTTTCACATCGAGCCGTCGGAGGTTTCTGGCCAGGCCCAGGGGAAATTTAAAAGGTAATTCAACGCGCCGGACTCCGCCTGAAGCGATGCCACCGGCTCGATCTACATCACGAGCAGCCCCGCCGCCGTGGCGCTGACCATGCCCACCAACACACCCACACGGTTCTACCGGGTGATCCGACTCCCGTGAGGCGATTGAAACTTGTCGCCCCCCCCAACACGAAGAGCCCTGTGCCGCCTGTGCGTTTGGCGGCACAGGGTTGCGGGGAGCCACCAACCGGTCCACCATGAACCCATGAAGACGAACGGAATCAGGACCCAGATCGCCGCCGTGCTCGGCGGGCTGCTGCTCACCATCTTTGCAGGTTTCGGCCAGGGCACCGTGGTCTACCACAACGCCGGGGACGTTTTTGTCAGCGGTGCCGGACTGAACCCCGACACCT
>Ga0209390_10000672_pt1 | contig 67787 bp, 55 predicted proteins | sample BON01_FD_187212 | JGI IMG/M metagenome (GOLD analysis project Ga0209390, IMG submission 187212) | Freshwater microbial communities from Lake Bonney liftoff mats and glacier meltwater in Antarctica - BON-01 (SPAdes) (version 2) | ecosystem: Environmental > Aquatic > Freshwater > Ice > Glacier...
AGGATCAGTTTCACAGGGGATGAGATTGCACCAAATCTCGCCTTGGCGATGAAACTGAAGACAGATTTTGGTCTGGACCTTCCGCTGTTCGGAAAGGATGGATTGGAGGCACCCGAAAAGTTCTTCGGCAGCGGTATCCCTCTCGTCCTGCTCACCAAAAAGCGCGCGGCGGGCGGTGAGTGCTTCACTCATCGCTTTGGCAGCGCCGTCCGATTCAGTTTTGATCTCTGCAATCGCCTTGGCCAATGAAGCCGCTTCCACTCTGGAGCACTACCAGGTTTTGGGGCAGATGGCGGACGCAACGGCACAGTCCCTTCGGCACCCCGTCGGCGTACGATCTTGAGAAACAGGTGGTCCGTGTAATCGCATACGCTCAAGAATTGAAGGCGATGGAGGTGCGAAAGGGGATCCCAGCTGCCGACATGTTGAGGGTAAATAGGAAAGCGGCGCGATGAAGAAACCAACCAAAAAGAACGGAACAGAATGTCTGAACAGATGATGCACGATTTCGATCTTGGTGAACCATACGAATCCTTGGTCGAGAAGATGTCGAAAGCGGGATGGATTGCTCATGCGGAGGTGCTTCGAAATGACGGACATGACGGCGGTATGAACCTCGGCTTAACACCGCGCGGTGGCGAGGCGTTGGCTTCGTTGGGCAAGATTGATTCGTCGCTCGGTTTGCTCACTTCGAAAGAGTCGGCCGTTCTTTTCGGCCTGGCTCGATGGTTTCGAGATGGGGGCGCGCGCCCCGATGGCGGAGCGGTTCCGAGATTGTGAAAGCCGCGTGCTGCTCAAACTGCCAGGCGAACAATCCCACCATTCCGCTCACGCGGATCGAGGGCGGAAAGATCGAAAAGCTGGATCTCTGCAGCGAGTGTGCCCGCGCGTTTCAACCGCAGACGGACATGGTTTGTCTCGCGTGCGGGTTCACCGCTGCGGATCTGGCCAACAATGCCACGCCCGGTTGCCCGGCCTGCTACCAGGTTTTCTCAAAATCCTTCGCCGAGATCATCGCCTGTTGCCAGCAATTCACCCGGCACACTGGGAAGAGGCCTGATCGAAGTCCTCGTGATCTTTTGATCTCCCCAACGGCTGAAAGCGGTGATATGAAGCGGGAATGAATCCCAGTCTCTATGTCTGGCTCGAGGAACAGGAGCAAGGCCCGTTCGCTTTGGTGGATCTGCGTCTCCAGGTGGAGTCCGGCGAGTTCAGCGAGAACGCCCTGGTGCGTGATTTGAACGGCGGAGATTGGGGCCCGCTCAATCGCTGGATTCGCGAGGCGCAAATGGCGGAGGACTTCGCGAAGGAAGCAGCATCAAACGCGGTAAAGCGGAGCAAGGTTGATGACCCTTGGGAGGCCAGTCCGGCGGGTGGGTTTGTCGTCTTCGGAGTCTTCATCGGTTTCTTCGGCGTTCTCCTGGCGTACGTGACCTTCACCATTGAGACTGCTCCCGGCGGTGTGCATAACATCGGGCTGTTGAACGAGCGGCTTTGCATTTGCATCGGTTCAGCGACCTTGCTGTTGATCGGGAGTCTCCTCGTTTGCACTGGGTTTCTTGCTTCCAGGTTGGGACAGGTAAGAACCTCAGTGCCACCCGCCGTGCATGGCGACTGAACCGGCCTTGCAGCCGGTCTGCAAAGCGAGTGCAGAGGCGGGCGCATCATAAGATCCAATTAGCGCGACTGATTGACCGACTAAAAAACCTTGTCCGTTGTCCGACATGTACGGACTGTCCGCCGTTCTCAAGCTGACACTTCAGAAGTCTGGGTTTTGTTGGGGTTCTCCGCCAATTCTTGTCCGACGGTCAGACCGTACAACTCGCCTAAACCGCCCGTTTTTCAATCACCGCACTTTGGCGACGTAAGTCGTTGAATTCCGGGATCCTTCGGTTTCTTTCGGGGTGTTCTGTGCGTTCGTACAACTCGGTCGGGAAGATTCATTCAGGTTTGTGAAATGGTGCACCGGGAGGGACTCGAACCCCCAACCGCCTGATTCGAAGTCAGGTGCTCTATCCATTGAGCTACCGGTGCAACTGTCGAGGCCGGTTTGATACAGGCTTCTTTCTGGTTCAGCAATCCTCATGTTCCGGTTTTTCCGCAGGCGAAACACTGGCTGATTGACGCGATCTCCGGTACTGCCTGACGTGGGTTGCTCTACGTTTTTTCCATGCCGCCGTGCCAGATCGCCGGGACGTTTGCTCCCCCTTACTCTGTCGGATCGCGCTTCCCTTCAAGTCGATAGCGGACGTAGTCACGCGAGACGCCGAGCAACCGCGCCGCCGCGGATACGTTGTTGTTCGACTGCGCGAGGGCGTGTTGAATCAGATGATTGATCGAATCCTCCAGCGAAAAACCGTCCTCCGGAAACCGGAATGCTTCATTGAACCACACGTCCGGCCCGAGAGCACCGCCGGTGACAGCCCGCCCGTCGGCCAGATTTGCGAAGTCGAGTTCATCGCCCTCGTCAAACACGATGCCCCGCTCCAGCTCGTGCGACAGCTCGCGGACGTTGCCCGGAAACGCGTGGTTGGCAAGCCGCTCTAGGCCGACCTTGCTGATCAAACGTTTCTTGATGCGATGCTTCCGGCACAATTGTTCGAGCAGCCTGTTGGCGAGGACCGACACCTCGTCACGGCGATCACGGAGCGGTGGAATGCTCAGGCGGTAAAGGTCCAACCGGTGATAGAGATCCTCCCGAAACTCGCCGCGTGAAACGGCCTCCTTCAAATCAAGATTCGTTGCGGCAATGACGCGAACGTTCACGGATACCGGCCTGTTGCTGCCGACCCGCCGGATCTGATGATCCTCGATCGCGGTCAGCACTTTGGCCTGCAACGCCGCTGACAAACTCGGCAGTTCGTCGAGAAACAACGTCCCGCCATCCGCCGCTTCGAAGAGACCAATCCGGCCCTTCTTCGCATCAGTGAACGCGCCGCGTTCGTGACCAAACAACTCGGACTCCGCCAGGTTCTCCGGCAGCGCAGAACAGTTCACCTCGATCAGGGACCGGTCGGCGCGCGGGCCGTGCTCATGAATCCAGCGGGCGATGGTCGTCTTGCCGGTGCCCGTCTCCCCCTCGATCAAGACCGGCGGCGCGGAGGTCTCGACGCCCATTCGCGTGTCGGCAGTCAGGATCTTGTTGATCCGTTCCTCCAGCGGTTTGAGGGCGTTTCCAAAATAGAATTCCGGCCGGGTGCGCGCAGTTTCGTTGCGCCGATGCTGCTCGGCGCGTTCGGTCTGCCGGACGCGTTTGACGCGGCGAAACACGAGCGGCAGTTCGGCGGGCTCAAATGGCTTGGAGAGAAAATCAACGGCCCCGAGCTTCATCGCCTCGACCGCCGTGTTCACCTCCGCCTCGGCGGTCATGATGATCACGCTGGTGTTGGAACTGAACGCGGATTCCCTGAGCAACTCAGTCCCGCGGCCGTCCGGCAGGTTCACGTCCAGGAGGGCGAAGTCGAAGTTCAAATCGGCGACCGTCCGGCGGGTTGTTGCGAGATCGCCCGCCTGCGTGACGTCGGCTCCGAACCGTTCCAGCACGCCGGCGATCTGTTTGCGTAACAGCACCTCGTCCTCGACGATCAATACGCTCGTGCCGGTCAGTTCAGCGGTGGGCATGCCGGAGTTATGACGGCTAATCTCTGCGGAGAAAACTGAAAACCGAGAAACTGAACGTTGCTACCTGAAAACACGGAATGTGAAAACCCAATGCTTTTTTTGTTCTTCGAAATTCCGCTGCCGTGTTCGCCTTATTAATCACGCTCCAAACCGCAACATCAAACCGCCTGGCACTCCGTGTTTTCGGTGTCTTCCGTGGTAGGAATATGATGGTCAAAAAACAAGCCGTCGACTGGTTGTCGGCGGCTTGAAATGGTTTTGGTCTACCTCAGAAGGAGCCGGTCCTGGCGTTGGTTTCCGAAGTGTTTTTTTCACCCGATGAATTGGAAGATTCCTCGATGGCACCGGACGAACCGCCGTTCGCGAGCGAGGGACGGAACACCTTTCGCAACATCGGCATGATTCCCGAATCCGCCTGCGACACTTCCGCCTCGGCCTCCTTGATGGCACCCTCCCACGCCGGGCCAAAACCCGGCGCACGACCGTTCATGATGTGAAGCGCCTTGTCATAAACCGTAAGAGTCTGGATCTCGGCACGACCGGGTTTCTGCTTCAGTGCCGCGTTGGTGACGCGCAAGTTTTCGTTTTGCTTGCGGAGATCTTCCAGTTCCTTTTTCTGGGACTCGCTTCCCTTCTGAGTGATTTCCATCTGCCGTTGCAGATGTTCCCGCAAGGTGCTGACCTCCTTGGCCAGCCCGCGCCGGCTCAACCAACCGTTGATCCAGACGATGATCGCGCCGACGAGACCCACGGCGAGTCCCACCACAAAAGGATGTTTCAAAATATCTTCCATAAGCCTGTTCGCTTTTTATCCGGGCGCCGCCCGCACCGGTCGGCGAAATTAAGCACTGTTCGGCGGCATAACAAGAAATCTATCACGTGCCGGCCATCCTCCGGCAAGAAGTATCATCCGTAAAACGGAACCGCGCACATCGGCGACCCGTGCGATCATTTATGCCAGAATGCCCTGAACCGGGTTTTGTTCCTCCACACCGGTGAGGCGCATGTCGAGGCCTTGAAATTTGTAACTCAGCTTCCGGTGATCGATGCCGAGGCAGTGCAGAATCGTCGCGTTCAGGTCGTGGATATGGACCGGGTCCTTCACGATGTTGTAACTGAAATCATCGGTCTCGCCGTAGACGATGCCCGGCTTGATGCCGCCGCCCGCCATCCAGATTGAGAAACAACGCGGATGATGATCGCGGCCGTAGTTCTCACGCGACAACCCGCCCTGGCAGTAAACTGTCCGACCGAACTCGCCGCCCCAGATCACCAATGTGTCGTCGAGTAAGCCCCGTGCTTTCAGATCCTGGACCAAAGCCCAACTCGGTTGGTCGATGTCTTTGCACTGGTTCGGCAGATCGCCGACCAGATCGCCGTGCTGGTCCCATCCGCGATGGAACAGCTGCACGAAACGCACATCGCGTTCGATCATGCGTCGGGCGAGCAGGCAGCTGCGCGCAAACGTGCCCGGCTTTTCCACGTCCGGTCCGTACATGTCGAGAGTGGCCTTGGATTCACCGGAAATGTCGGTCAGGTCTGGCACCGATGATTGCATGCGAAACGCCATTTCATACTGGTCGATCCGCGTCTGCGTGTCGGGATCACCGAGCTGATCCAACGTGCGTTGGTTGAATTTCTCAAGTGAATCCAACATGCGCCGACGTTGACTGGCTTCAACGCCCGGCGGATTTGAGAGAAACAGCACGGGATCACCGTTCGAGCGCAACGAAACACCGGAGTGTTTGCTCGGCAGAAAGCCCGAACCCCACAGCCGGTTGTACAGCGCTTGCGCCTCTTTGCGTCCAGTCCATGTCGGGGTCATCACCACAAACGCCGGGAGGTTCTGGTTCACCGATCCAAGCCCGTAGCTCAACCATGAACCCAGGCTCGCGCGGCCGGGCAGTTGGTTGCCAGTGCAGATGTAGGTGATGGCCGGATCGTGATTGATCGCCTCGGTATGGACGCTTTTGATGATCGCGATGTCGTCAACCATCTTGGCGGTGTGAGGCAGCAACTCACTGACCCAGGCGCCGCTCTTGCCGTGCTGCGAAAACTTGAATTTGGAGGGAGCAATCGGGAACCGGGTCTGACCCGACGTCATCGTCGTCAGCCGCTGGCCCTGCCGGACGGATTCGGGCAGGTCGGTGTCGTACAACGCCTCCATCTTGGGTTTGTAGTCGAACAAATCCAGCTGTGCGGGAGCACCGGCCATGAAGAGATAAATTGCGCGCTTGGCCTTCGGGGCAAAATGCGGTGCGCCGAGCAGGCCGGACGGGCTCGCCTGTCCGGCGAACAGGTTTGAATTCGGCAACAGCGACGAGAGCGCGGCGGTGCCCAAACCCATCGCGCCCTTCGCAAAGAAATGGCGGCGCGTGATCGCTTTGTATTCGGTTTCAAACGGGTTCATGGCTTTGGTTCAATGCTTAAAAGGTTTGGGAGGAATGAGGGCGATTCCGAACTCCAAATTTAGAAAACCGAGGAGACCTCCACGATAGTTCGGGTTTCCAATTTCAGATTTGGTTCAGTTTTCGGCATTCGAGTTTCGGTTTTGTCGGCGTCGACCGGCATCAGTTCTTCATGATGACTTCATCGAGGTTCAGCAACAAATTAGCGGTCATTGTCCAGGCGGCGAGCCGGGGTGCTTCGATGTTGTCGGCGACCGGCGCGGAGCCGACCTTGATCAGCTCTTTCGCGGCGGCTTCGTTGGCGGCGTAGTGCTCCAGTTCCTCGGAGCAGGCCTGCATCAAATCCGTCACCTCGGTCTTCGTCGCTTCGCGGCCGGTCGCGAGTTGAAACATGTAGGCGGCGCGATCTTCATCCGTCTCGCCACCCTCGATCAACGCACGTTGGGCGAGCGCTCGCGCGGCTTCCACATACTGCGGATCGTTCCAGAGCAGCAACGCCTGCAACGGCGTGTTGGTCCGTTCGCGGCGGGTGATGCACGATTCGCGGGACGGCCCGTCAAACGTGCTCATCTGCGGCGGCGGCGAGGTGCGTTTGATGAACGTGTAAAGCGTGCGGCGATGTACTTTGTCATCGCCTTCGTCCGCTTTGAAACGAACGGTGTTGGAACCGCTGTAACCGACAGCAAACCAAAGCCCGTCCGGCTGCGGCGGCTTGACGCTGGGACCGCCCATCGTGCCGTTGAGCAATCCGCTGACGAACAGCGCCTGGTCACGGAGCATCTCGGCATCGAGCCGGAAACGCGGACCGCGCGCGAGCAGCCGGTTTGCCGGATCACGCTGGTGCAGCTCGGGCGAGATGCGCGAGGACTGACGGTAGGTTGCCGACATGACCATCCGTTTCATCGTCTGCTTCACATCCCAATTGTCGGCCATGAACTGTCCGGCCAGCCAGTCGAGCAGCATCGGGTGGCTCGGTGGTTCACCCTGTGATCCGAAATCTTCTGACGTTTTCACCAGGCCGGTGCCGAAGAGCTGTTGCCAGAAACGGTTCACCGTTACGCGGGCGGTGAGCGGGTGTTCCGGATCGACCATCCACTTCGCCAGACCAAGTCGGTTGTTCGGCAGATCGCCGTCCATCGGCGGCAGAATGCGCGGCGTGTGGCGCCCCACTTTTTCGCCCTTCTGATCATACTCACCGCGCTTGAGAATGAATGAATCCTTTGGCTCCTTGCTCTCGCGCCAGACCAGCGTGGTTGGAATGCCGCGCTCCACTTCGGCGAGCGAATCCCGCGATGTCTTCAGTTCGCCCCTCACCGCCACCAGTTCTCCGTAACCGGAAACCTGGTTGCGGTAGTAAGCGCGCAAAACTGTTTTCTGTTCGTCGGTGAGTTCAGTTCCGTCGTTGGTGGCAATGTTGTAAACGGCCTCGGGCAAGGCCTGGATCTCTGATTTCAACGCGAAGTAATATCCGGACGCACCGCCGAAATTCAGCACCTTGATGAGCAGATGGTTTTCACCCTTCTTCAACGGCAGTTCGAGAATCTCCTGATCGGCGGCCACCCCGCGGTTGACGAGTTTGTTGAGCAGCAATTTGTTGTTCAGGTAAACCTTGATCCCGTCGTCGCTCCCGAGGGAAATCGTCACGTCCTGATCTTTCGGCGAGAGGATTTTCCGGTAAATGAAATTGGCGGCCATGTCACCCGGCAGATCGTTCTGCGGTTTGCCATCGACGTAATCGGAACGTTTCTTCCACTTCAATTTGGCATCCGTTTCCGTCGCAAACTCCTCTTCGAGATTGATATCCTGACCTTCCGGGCCGTGTTTTTTGCTGCGTAAATAACGCTCCACATCATTGAACGGCCCGACGGAATACCAGTCGCCGAGCGAGACGGCGGCGAGCCGGACCGGTGTGACGGAACCTCCGGCCGATGGTTTGATGCGAACCGAATCTGCCTTCAGACCGGTCGCCCTGACGTTGCTGCCTTCAAAGTGATCCGCCTTGAATCCCGTTACTTTGAACGAACCGCTCTCGATGGAATCAGCTTCCACGGTCTCAGCTTCGAGATACGCGGCCTCAATCGATTCCGCCGTGAAGTTCTGCCCGGTCAACAGGTTGGGGTCCGGCGCGAATGCCTTCTTCGTCTCGGCTACCCAAGCCGCCTGCGCGGCGTCCACTTCCGACCAGTCGGCCTTCATCTTTCCGTCGGTCCGCGCGATGATCCCGTTCAGTTCCTTCCGCTTCGCCGTTTGCACTTTGCTGGGGACTTCCACGACGGGTGCCGGGTCCTTGCGATTGCCGTCGAGCGCGGGGCCGTCGAGGCTGTTGAAGTAGGCGAACATCGAATAGAAATCGTCCTGCGTCAGCGGATCAAACTTGTGGTTGTGGCAACGGGTGCAATCCATCGTGAGCCCCATAAACACCGTGCCGGTCGTCACCACACGGTCGATGACGTTGCGCACGTAAACTTCTTCCTCGATCGAACCTCCCTCGGCGGTGGAGACGTTGCAGCGATTAAAGCCGGTGGCGATAATCTGGTCTTCGGTCGGGTTTTCCAGCAGGTCGCCGGCGATTTGATCGACGACGAACTGATCGAACGGTTTGTTCTCGTTGAACGCCCGCACGACCCAATCACGGTAAGGCCACATCTCCCGATAGTTGTCCAGATGCAGCCCGTGCGTGTCGCCGTAACGGGCGGCGTCCAACCAGAACCTCGCCATGTTTTCGCCGTAGTTGGGCGATGCCAGCAACCGGTCCACCGCCTTCTCGTAAGCACCGGCGGAATCATCGGCCATGAACGCCTCGGCGTCACCGATGGTCGGCGGCAGTCCGGTGAGATCAAAGGTGACGCGCCGCAACAAGGTGGCCTTGTCCGCTTCGGGCGTGGGTTTGAGATTTTCCCGTTGCAACCGGGCGAGAATGAAATTGTCGATGGGGTTGTTGATCGCGCCCTTGATCGTCACTTCGGGGATGGCCGGTTGTTTCACCGGCACGAACGACCAGTGCTCCTGCCATTCGGCGCCACTCGCAATCCATTTCTTGAACAGCTCAATCTGCTCCGGCGTAAGTGATTTTTCCGAATCCTTCGGCGGCATGAGATCATCCTCGTCCTTCGTGGTGATGCGGAAAATCAAATCGCTCTGTTCGGGATGCCCCGGCACAACCGCCCGGCTGCCGTCGCGATCTGCTAGAGCACCGTCCTTGGTGTCCAGCCGGAGTTTGGCTTTGCGATGGGCTTCGTCGGGACCATGACACGCGAAACAGTTGTCCGAGAGAATCGGGCGGATATCACGGGCAAAGTCGATCGCGGAATCCTCGCCGGCCGCGACCGGGCCGTTCAGGGCAAGACCCGTCGCCAGCAGCGACACCTGATAAAAATTGCGGGCAAACGGAGACATAAACAAAAAATGTGATGAGATTCCTGACAACATAGACAGGTCCCGTATTCATCGCAAATCCTGAATGCAGGCTTCTGCATTTCAATCATCGCACCGGGGGCGCCGCGTTTTGCCGGGCGACCGGCCCGACATAGCCGGATGGACCAATATTTCCCGTCATTTGACCTCCGCACGAAAATTCCGGCGGCGGGGTCACGCCGGACGCAACCTTTTGACTGTTCATTGCCAGACCGGTTGAGAACAATCAGTCGCAGCGGTCATGCAAGATTCCAAACCAACGACTTCGTTCTCAGACGCCCCCGATAGTATCGGCGACTGGCGGATGGAGGACGTGATCGATTTCGAATATCTGTTGGAACAGGATCATGATCGCCCGCTGACTGAACTGGAGGCCCGTGACCATCGGATTTTCAAGGAACAGATCCTCCCGCAATCAGGCGTCGCCGGCCGCGATGGTCAAACCGGTCGCCGTCGGTTGTTTCGACGCTGGTTGGAGGCACGGCGCAGATCGGCGGGCACGGAACAGCTTCTGCCCGGAGAACTCCTGATCGCTTCGTGGTACATCCTGCTGAAACTGTTCGCTGTGGCCGGACTGCTTCTCGGCGCGGGCGCGGCGGCGAACTTGTTGAGTTACGACGGCCAACAACCCGTCAACGTGGCCGCATACCTAGGCTGGCTGGTGTTGATTCAAATCATCCTGGTATTGATCGCCGGCGTGATCGTGCTCCTGAGGAAGAACCGGTTTCTCGCCGCCGAGTCGTCCGTGCTCGGTTCGTTGATCAGATCAATCTGGTCGTGGATGACCATTTGCGTCCATCGGCACGGCCTCTCCCGGGTGTCCGCAGACCAACGGACACGATTCGCTGCGTTTCTCGGAACCGCCGCCCGGCATCGTTCTATTTACGGTGACGTCGGGCTCTGGCCGGTGTTCGGCTCACTCCAGCTGTTCGGCGTCTGCTTCAATATTGGAGCCCTGCTCACGACGATTGCGTTGGTGGTGTTTTCGGACCGGGCCTTCGGCTGGCAGTCCGCCGTGGATTTCTCGCCGGAACAGATTCACCAACTCACGAAAACCCTGGCAATGCCGTGGTCCTGGGCCGTTTCAAATGCAGCGCCCACGCTCGAACAAATCGAGGGCAGCAGAATCGTTTTGAAAGACGGCATCAAACAGCTGGCCACCGGCAACCTCGTTTCGTGGTGGCCGTTTCTATGCCTGGCACTCGGCGTCTATGGATTGCTGCCCCGCTTGATCTTGTGGGTCACGACGATGATTTTCGGCAGACGCGCTTGGCAGCAATTGTCCTTCAATCAGGTGGCGTTTGACCGTCTCTACGAACGGTTACAAACGGCGGGCCTTCAAACTTCCGGACAGGGAGAGGAAACCCGACACACGCCAACGCCAAACCAAAACTCCATACAGAACCGGTTAACTGGTGGTTCGCACAACGCATCTCCCGGCACGACGGCGGTTGCCCTGATCAGCGCCGAACTCCTGCATGTCCTTGATCAAAACCGGTTTTCAGAACTGGTTGAAAAACGCTTTCATCTGAGCATTTCGCAATTGGTAGAGTGGTCGGATCAGTCCGCTACGATGCACGCGGCGATAGAACAATTGCAGAAGATTCGATTGGGCAACGGACAGCCACACCTGATTCTGCTGGAGGAAGCGTGGCAGCCACCGATTGCGGAGAAAATAAGCGGCATCCGGAAATTGCGCGATGCGCTGGGCAGTGAAGCAAAAATCATCGTGGCACTGATCGGGCGACCGGACGACAACGAGTTGCTGACTGCGGCGAGGCCCACCGAGAAGCTCGTGTGGGAACGCCAGATTCAATCACTCGGCGACACGCAACTGCGGCTCGAACAACTGGTCGATCATGAGTGACGCCGTTCCACAGTTCGCGATTGTCGGGCACCCGAATGAAGGGAAATCGTCGGTTGTTTCGACGCTCGCCGAGGATGATCAGGTGCGCATCAGTGATCTGCCCGGCGAGACGATGGCCCAACGCGCGTATCCGGTGCGCGTCGAGGGCCGGGAGATTTTGCGCTTCATCGACACGCCGGGTTTCCAGCATCCGCAGCAGATGTTGGAGTGGCTGAACGGCCGCAAGAGTGAGTCGCCGGCAAATGACTTCATCGCGTCGCATCGAGACCAACCTTCACTCGCACAAGACCTCGAGTTGCTAGCTCCGTTGTCCCAAGGGAGCGGCGTCATCTATGTCGTTGACGGATCACGGCCCGTTCGCCAACACGACCTCGCCGAGATGGAGATCCTCCGGCTGTGCGGCAATCCGCGGATGGCGGTGATCAATCCCAAGGAAGAAGGCGACTCGTTTCTCGCCGAGTGGAAACTGGTGTGCGCAAAATGCTTCAATTCGACCCGCGTCTTCAACGCCGTGCGCGCGACCTACACCGAACGCATCGCCCTGCTCGAAAGTCTCAAGAGCATCAACCAGGATTGGGAACCGGCGCTGGCCCGGGCGATCACCGCGTTTCAGTCGGACTGGGATCGACGCAATACGCGGGTGGCCGCCGTCATCTGCGAAGCGCTGAGGGAAGCCGTGACCCATGTGGAATCTCAGAACGTTTTTTCCGCCGGAGACGAGGAAGCCGCGAAGGCCGGACTGGTGAAGAACTATCAGCACTCGATCAGCCGAATGGAGGAACGCGCGCAGGCAGATGTTCGCGCCCTGTTCAAACACAATATTTTCAATCTCGAGCTGCCGGAACAGTCCATCCTGCGCGAAGACCTGTTCACGGAAAAAACCTGGCAGCTCCTCGGGTTGAACAAGAAACAGATTATCGTGGCCGCCGCGATTCTGGGCGCGGGAGCGGGCGTCAAACTGGACCTCGTGCTCGCACACCTTTCCTTCGGACTGTTTACGTTGTCCGGCGCGGCGTTGGCGGCGGCGGCAGCGTGGTTGAAGGGTGAGAACATGGCGCGGGTCCGGGTGAAGACGATGAAGCTCGGCGGCGTTCAGGTTTCAGTTGGACCGAATCAAAATCCACAGTTCCCCTTCGTGTTGATCGACCGGTTTTTGTTGTATTATCACAGCGTCATCAACTGGGCTCACGCGCGGCGCGATCAGCCCGGCACAGTTCAATCATTGCGGGAAACCAAGCTCGGCTACACGGCGAAGTGGACCGGCGAACAACGAAAGGTTTGTTTGCATTTCATCAAGACATTGTCGAAAAACAACTTCCAAAAACAGGACGCCGCCGAACGCGCCTGCCAGGCGGTGCTGAAGTCAGTGCTGGGTGAAATGGCCACCGAAGTGTCATAATACGACAGAAAACAGTTCAACCGCAGATGAACACAGATACAGGATCCGCCCGCGCCGTTGGCGACAACACGCAACATTCTATCCCCGCGCAGTTCAAGACGACGTAAGTGATCACCCACTTGCTGCTGCGCCTGTCGAATCCGATCCAGCGAATCGTCGGTGACGCCGGAGCGAGCATCGTGAGCCGGGTGATGGGATTGATTCTCGCAGCCGTCGCGGCGAACAATGTGCTTGATGGCATCTCCCACTATTTCAGCCTCGGCGACTAAACCTTCGCCCTCGATTGGAACCACGAAACCAGTTTATGCCAAACTCCCCCATAGAAAGACTCCGCCGCGTTGGCAAGATCGAAGCCTGCTCATTTCTGATCCTGCTCTTCATCGCGATGCCGCTGAAATATCTGGCGGGCCAACCGCTCGCCGTGAAACTGGTCGGCTGGGCGCACGGCGTCCTGTTCGTCTGGTTTTGCTGGGTACTGTTTCAGGCGTGGCGATCCCGGCTCCCGTTCCCGATGGCGGTCGTCGCATTCATCGCGTCGCTCGTTCCCTTCGGGCCGTTCATCATCGACGGAAAACTGAAGCTCTTTGAAGAGGCGGCGGACGAACCCGCGCGGCTCGCGGCCATGAGACGGTTCCGGCGTCTGTTCATTCTCGCGGCGATCGCCGTTCCCGCGCTCATCGTGATCGCGCTGGTGCTTCGATTCGCGTTCTTCAGCGGCCCGTTTCGCAAGCCGGAAACCATCACGAGCCAACCGATCATCGACGTGCACTGTCACGTCGCCGGATTGGGCGGCGGCGACAGCGGTTGTTTCGTTTCGCCGGCCCTGCGCGCCAATTTTCGGTTCGGCATTTATCTCAAGGGATTCGGCGTCACGCAAGAAGAGCTCAAGACTCAGGGCGACCAGCTCGGCATCCAACGCATTGCTGAACGGATCACCGCGAGCAAGCACGTCGACAAAGCGGTCGTTCTGGCCATCGACGGCGTGATCAATAAGGACGGCGAACTCGACCGCGAACTGACCGAGTTCTACGTGCCCAACGAATTCGTTGCACGCGAAACGGCCCGCTATCCAAACCTGTTGTTTGGCGCGAGCATCAACCCGCACCGTCCCGACGCGTTGCAACGTCTCGAATGGGCGAAGGCGAACGGCGCGGTGCTGGTGAAATGGATTCCGTCGGTCATGCTCATCGATCCCGCCGACGAATCGCTCCGACCATTTTACGAAAAAATGAAGCAGCTCAACCTGCCGTTGTTGACCCACGGTGGACAGGAAAAGTCCTTCACTCACGCGCACGATGAACTGGCCGATCCGGAGCGACTCAAATTACCGTTGGAGATCGGCGTGAAAGTGATCGTCGCCCATGTCGCGTCCACGGGAGAAAACGAGGGCGTCGAAGATTTTCAGCGGTTGCTGCCGATGTTCGAGACATACCCAAATCTTTACGCCGACATCAGTTCCCTCACGCAGGGAAACAAGATCGGCTACCTCCGCCGCACACTGGCCGACAAGCGGCTTGACGGACGTCTGCTCTACGGCACCGATTATCCGCTCATCAACACCACGCTCGTCTCGCCGTGGTTCTTTCCGTTGAACCTGACCCGCGAACAGATGACTGAGATCAGCGCGATCGAGAATCCGTTCGACCGCGATGCCCGGCTGAAACAGGCGCTCGGCGTGCCCAACGACGTTTTCGGGCGGACAGCGGAGTTTCTCGGAATATCGAACTAAACGACTGACGGTCACGCCGGCAGCGTCCTATTGCAGCGCAACCAGTTCTTCCCGCAACATCTTTGCGAGCGGCCGCACGGTGGCCGCCGAAAAATCAAACTTGCAGCCGGCCTTCTCGAACAGCTCCGGCAGCGGACGCGATCCGCCGAGCGCCAGACCTTCGCGATACTGTTTCACGGCGGCGGCACGGTCCTTCTTTGAATTGGCCCAGACTTGCAGCGCGCCGAGCTGGGCGATGCCGTATTCCACGTAGTAAAACGGATAGAGGAAGATGTGCAACTGGCGGTGCCACGAATGGGTTCGGGCGTCTTCCAGCCCGGCCCAGTCCACGTCGCCACCAAACCGGTTCATCAGCCCGTTCCACGCATCGGCCCGCTCTTCGCGTGTGTGATTCTTGTGCGTGTAAATCCAGTGCTGAAACGCGTCCACGGTCGCGATCCACGGGAACACTTCGATGATTCCCTGAAGGTGTTTGATCCGGGCGCGCCGCGCGTCCGCTTCTTCGTAGTAAGCCTCAATGTATTCTCCGCCCAACAGTTCCATCGCCATCGACGCCACTTCGCAAAACTCAATCGGCGCATGTCGATATTCGTAGATATCTTCGTCCTGCGTGGCCAGCGCATGAAACGCGTGACCGGCCTCGTGCAGCAACGTTTCGACATCGCGCTGCATCCCGACCGCGTTCATGAAAATGAAAGGGACCCGCGCTTCCGCCAACGTGCTCTGATATCCGCCCGGCGCCTTGCCCTTGCGGTTCGCCAGATCGAGCACCTTCTTGTCACGCATCAGCTGAAACTCGGAAGCTAGTTTTCCGTCAACCCGGTCAAAGATTTTTTGCCCGCCTTCAAGCAGCTGTTCGACCGTCTCGAACGGACGCAGCGGCGCGCCGTTCATCGGGTCCACGGACAGATCCCACGGTCGCAGTGTATCCAGTTTGAGCTGCTCCTTGCGCCTGGCCCGAATCTCGTTGAGCAGCGGCACAATCTCGGTCTCGATGGCCGAGTGAAACGCTTCGCAATCCGCCGGTGTGTAGTCGAACCGGCCGCGCAGTTTGAAGGCGTAGTCGCGGTAGTTGTCGAAGCCGGCGTTTGCCGCCGTCTGCTGACGAAGTGCAATCAACTTGTCGAATGTGTCCTCAAATTTCTCCTTCTCCTGAAGCCGCCGTTCGGAAACCAGTTCCCATGCCTGTTGCCGGACGGCACGGTCGGGTTCCTCGAGAAAACGGCCCATCTGCACCAGGGTTTTTTCCTCGCCCTGAAAGTCCACCGTCAGGCTGCCGGACAGTTTTTGATACTGCTGGCCGAGTTTTGAATCTTCGGTTTCCAGCGGGATATTCTCTTCGCGGAACAAATCCACCTGCAGCTGGGTGTTCCGATCAAAAACGAAGAACCGGTCCTTCGGAAGTTCACCGCGATTCGGATGCGCGAGAAACGCCTTCTCAAGTGCAAAATGACGTGGCTTGAGCCTGGGTTCGATCTCCTCGACAAATTGCAGATACGCCTTCTCAGCGTCGGTGTCATCGGTGTGACAGGACATCGCGATGTACCGGCAGCTCGATTCCTGATCGAGCGCGGCCGACAATTCACCGGCATCGAGTATCCATGGTTCAAGCGCGGCGACGTTCCGTGCGGCAGCGAGACGCGTTTCCAATTGATCAAACAACGGCTCGATCACCGACCAGTCGCCGAGGTTCACATCACAGGGAACAAATGTGCGCGGCTTGAACGGTTCCAGTTTTCCAAAGGGTAACAAACTCATGACGGGAAATATGAGCGGAACGCCGGTGGAAGCGGAAGCCCAAACTGGGAGACGGGAAAATGTCCTGAAGCGCCTGGTTGGCAGCGGTTTTACTGGTATCGCGAACCGACGATTCGCAGCATTGCCGAAAGCGTTGTCACGCGCGTTGTTTTTTCCATCGCAACCGAGCAGGGCGCGCTGACGTGTCGATCATCCAGATCGTCCATAAACTGTTTGGCCGCCTGATCACGCGCGTCGTCGTTCTCGAATTCGCTCCGGATGAGTTCCAGTTCGCCGTGATCCAGCCAGTAGCCGCCGCACCCGGGACAGCTGTCGACCTCCACCCGTTGTTTGAAGCTGAAAAAATGCTTTCGCAATACGACGTCCCGGCAGCGCGGACAGCTGAGCCGCTGATCGGGCTCGGGGCGAACGTCCGCATCCTTGACGACGTTCAACATCTCGCCGGGATCGTCAGCTTTCCCGTCAAATTTCTGCAGTTCAAAATGATCAAACCAGATGCCGCCGCAACCGTGATGACAGACATCCACAATCGTGTTATTCACGGTCAACAGGGTCAGCTCGCGGGAGCAGGCGGGACAATTGACGGGTGTGTGTTCAACTTCGGACATGTTGAGAATCTAGCCCGGAACACGTCGTCAGGTCGAGCGGAACATCGGCATGGAAACCCCACAGTGGTTTAGGGTGATCACGCGTCCATGGCAATGCTGTCCGCCTGCACGGCCAGCCGCAGCAGACGCCGGGCTTCATCGTGAAACTGCGCCCAACGCGCCATCGACTCATCGCCGACCAGCGCGTCGAGCGGGGTCACCAGTTTGATCAATTGAGTCAGCGCCTCGATCAGCAGGGCCGCGTGCTGTCGCCGGAACCGCCGCAGCAGATGCCAGTCGGGCTTCACCCCGGTACAGATGTAGGCGATCGCCTTGTCGTTCGGCAGTCTCATTTCAATCTCTTCGGAACTGTAGATGCCCCGCGCGTAACAATAGGTCAGGAGCGTGACGATCTGCGGCGAGTTGACGTCGGGACGGTTCGACACGGGGGCAAATGCGTCTACCGAATCAACCGCTTCCAACACCAGCTTGATCAGGTGCCCGTCGCCGAATCTCGCAAATGGATCGCACTTCAGCCCCACCCGGTTGACAGTCAGTTCTTTGTTCATGTTCTGAGGAGAACCTGCCCGATCTTTGTTACGGAATTGTGTCGGATTTGTGAACACGAGGCGAAGACGCCGACTGGCCCGAGAAACCCGGCTGAAACAATTTTCACCATGTTTCGCACCGGAACGGCAATCGCTGGACCTCCCGCTGCGCAGGGAAAACCCGTTCTTTCAGCCAGACCGGCACGGCCAGTGACGATCTCAATGCTTTCATATCATCAAATCCGGATACGTTGATTTTAGAGTTGAAACCAGGCCACAGGTGGTTTATCTAATCTCGAAAGTTCATGCCTGATTCCGAACATTCTCTGAAGAAACTGTTGTCCGAGCGCATCGCGATCATCGATGGCGCGATGGGGACGACGATCCGTGGTTACGAAATGAAGGAGGCCGATATTCGCGGCGACCGCTTCCGTGACGCGGACAAGGACCTGTTGAACAACGGCGATCTTTTCTCGATCACGCAGCCGAAGATGATCTGCGACATCCATCGCCGGTTTCTGGAGGCGGGCGCGGATATCCTCGAGACGAACACCTTTTCGGCGACCAGCATCGGGCAAAGCGAATTCTTTGTGGAAGACCCGCGCGAGACGGGTGGAAGGAAAGATCCGGCGTTCTATCAGGGCGTCATCGAGAACAAATTCCTCAAAGAACTCGCGTGGGAAATCAACGAACAGTCAGCCCGTCAGTGTCGCGAATGGGCGGACCGTGTGGCCAACAAAACCAGCAAACAACGGTTCGTCGCCGGAGCGATCGGTCCCCTCACCGTCTCGCTTTCCAACTCGCCGGACGCGGACGATGCAGGCTTCCGCGTGTGCACGTTCGACCAGGTCAAGACCGCCTACATCGAACAAATCCGTGCGCTCATTTCGGGAGGCGTCGACACGTTGCTGGTCGAAACGATTTTCGATTCGTTGAACGCGAAGGCGGCACTGGTCGCGATTCAGGAAGTTTTTCAGGCAGATAAGAAAAAGCTCCCAATCATGATTTCCGCGGCCGTGGGTCGTGGTGGTGAGACGATGATTTCGGCCCAGACCATCGAGGCTTTCTGGAATGCGGTGAAACACGTCAACCCGCTGTCGGTCGGTCTGAACTGCTCGCTCGGGCCGGACTTGATGAGGCCGTTTTTAGAGGAGCTTTCCGAGAAATCCAGCTCGCTGATTTCGTGTTATCCGAACGCAGGTTTGCCCAATCCCCTTTCGCCCACCGGATTCGATCTCAAGCCGGACGACATGGGCAATTACCTCAGCGAATTCGCCGAGGCAGGTCTGATCAACATTGCCGGTGGGTGCTGCGGCAACACGCCGGAACACATCGCGGCCATCGCAAAAGCGTTGCAACCGAGGATACCTCACAAGGCAAAGATCGCCGTTCCCGATCTACGGCTCAGCGGTTCACTGCCATTCACGCATGATCCGAAGAATTATCTGATGATCGGTGAGCGGACAAACGTCGCGGGTTCGCCGAAGTTTGCGAAATTGATCAAGTCGGACAACTACGAAGAAGCCGTCGCAGTGGCACGTCAACAGGTCGAGAACGGCGCGAACGTCATCGATATCTGCATGGACGAAGGAATGATCGACGGCGTCGCAGCGATGACGAAATTTCTGCACCTGCTTGGCAGCGAACCGGAAGTCGCGAAGGTTCCGTTCATGATCGATTCCTCAAAGTGGGAAGTGATTGAGGCCGGTCTCAAGTGCATTCAAGGCAAGGGTATCGTCAATTCCATCTCGCTAAAGGAGGGCGAGGACAAGTTTCGGGAGAACGCGCGCAAGGTTTTGCAATACGGAGCGGCAGTCGTCGTGATGGCGTTTGACGAAGAAGGTCAGGCTGCCACGTACGAAGACAAAATCCGCATCTGCGAGCGCGCCTACAAGATTCTGGTCAATGAAGTTGGCCTGCCGCCGGAGGACATCATTTTTGACCCGAACATCCTGACGGTCGCGACCGGCATGGAGGAGCATAACAATTATGCGGTCGATTTCATCAATGCCACGCGTTGGATCAAACAGAATTTACCGCACGCGAAAGTCAGCGGCGGCGTCTCAAACGTTTCCTTCAGTTTTCGCGGAAACAACGTCGTCCGCGAGGCGATGCATTCGGCGTTTCTCTATCATGCGATTCAGGCGGGCATGGACATGGGCATCGTGAATGCCGGCATGTTGGAGGTTTACGAAGAAATCGAACCTGAGCTGAAGGTGCTCGTTGAAGACGTGTTGCTGAACCGCCGCGATGATGCGACCGAACGGCTCGTGGATTTTGGTGAGAAGTTGAAAGCCGCCGGTGGGGGAAAAGAATCTGAAGCCGCCGCGAAGAAGGAACAAGAATGGCGCAAAGGCACGATTGAAGAACGCCTGAGCCATTCGTTGGTCAAAGGCATCGACGCCTACATCAACGAGGACACCGAGGAAGCGCGCGCGAAACTGGGCCGTCCCCTCTCGGTAATCGAAGGGCCGTTGATGGCGGGCATGAGCGTCGTGGGTGATTTGTTCGGTGCGGGCAAAATGTTCCTTCCTCAGGTTGTCAAATCCGCGCGGGTGATGAAGAAGGCGGTCGCCTATCTCACTCCGTTCATGGAGGAGGAAAAGAAGCAGGCCGAAGCCGCCGGAGAAACCGTGAAAGCACAAGGCAAGATCGTTCTCGCGACCGTGAAGGGGGACGTGCATGACATCGGCAAGAACATCGTCGGCGTCGTGCTCGCGTGTAACAACTACGAAGTGATCGACATGGGCGTCATGGTTTCGTGTGAGAAAATCCTCGCCCGGGCCAAAGAAGTGAACGCGGACATCATTGGTTTGAGTGGCTTGATCACACCTTCCCTCGATGAGATGGCACACGTTGCGAAGGAAATGAAACGGCAGAATTTTAACGTGCCCTTACTCATTGGTGGTGCGACCACGAGTCGTGCTCACACAGCGGTCAAAATCGCACCGCATTATGACCATCCTGTCATTCACGTGCTCGACGCATCCCGCGCGGTGCCTGTGGCCAGCAAGCTGTTGAGTGCAGACAAACGAGCGGACTACGTGAAGGAAGTTCAGGTTGAATACGAAAAGCTTCGAGAGAAGCACAGCGGCACGAAGCACGAATTGCTGGCATTTACGGATGCACAGAAAAACCGACCGAATTACGACTGGACCGAGCATCAACCAGCGAAGCCAGAATTCATCGGTGTCCGCACGTTGACCGTCGGTGGAGAGAATACCATTTCGCTGACTGACCTGGTTCCGATGATTGACTGGTCGCCATTCTTCCACACGTGGGAGTTGCGCGGGCGATATCCGTCCATTCTCGAACACGAGAAATACGGCGAACAGGCGAAAATTCTTTATGCCGATGCACAGAAACTGTTGGCTGAGATCATTGAAAAGAAACTGATCGAACCCAAAGGCATCTACGGATTTCTGCCGGCCAACCGTGTCGGCGATGACGTGGAAGTTTATTCAAACGACTCGCGCACTGAGATCAAACAGAAGCTGTATTTTCTCCGCCAGCAGGCACCCAAGGAAAACGGCAAACCGAACTACAGTCTCGCCGATTTTGTCGCTTCGAAAGAGGAAGGCCCTGACTACATCGGCGCTTTCGCAGTCACGTCGGGCCACGGATTGGACAAGTTGGTGGCCAAGTTCAAGGCTGAGCTCGACGATTATAACGCGATCATGGCGGAAGCGATCGCGGATCGTCTGGCCGAGGCTTTTGCGGAATGGTTGCACAAGAAAGTTCGCGACGAATGGGGTTTCGGTAAAAGCGAAAATCTGACGGCCGAGCAACTCATCGCCGAGGAGTATCGCGGCATCCGACCCGCCGCCGGATATCCCGCCAGCCCGGATCACACGGAGAAAGGAACCCTTTGGGAGTTGCTCGATGTCGAAACGCAAACGGGCATCAAGCTGACCGAAAGCTATGCGATGTGGCCGGGCAGTTCGGTGAGCGGACTCTATTTTTCGCACCCGGATTCCAAATACTTTGCGGTTGGAAAGCTCGGCAAGGATCAGATTGCCGACTACGCCCGGCGGAAGAATATTTCTGTTGAAGACGCGGAGCGCTGGCTTGGGCCGTGGCTGGGATATTGAAGCGACTTCCGGTTCCAACTGGTCCATTCCCCTCGGCGTACACTCAGCGTTCGGGAGCAGGATTCTTGGAAAAGGGCCGCGCTCTATTCCTGTTCATGATCTGATTTTCAGGACGACGCCGGCGACAGATTCCCAACATTGAAAAGGAGTCCGGCTGCTTCCGGTCCGACGCTCTGTATCAGTTCTGTGCATTGATCTCCTCCAAGCGCTTCGCCAATCCGTTCCAGCCAGTCATTTCTTAGCAACGAATTCGCTAAACCTTCCCCACGCAACAACAATAGGACGCGTTTCTTCATCCCGGGACATCTGGTTTTTTCGCGCATGAAGATTTAGTTCAGATCAATGAATGGCAACCGCGCTGCTACCGTCGAGGCAGTTTGCCCGACGTGTTCGTAACCGGATGAATATCAGCCAACTGAGGAAACATTAACGAGCCTGACATGCCATCAAACCCAGATAAATCGGTGAGAAAACGCAACCAAAGCGACGACGGGAGCGGGCGTTTCATCATGTTGCTCGATTCGTTGCCGCGCCTCGCCGAACAACTCGTGGATATCCTGGATGATAATTCAATTCACGTCGCCACCACCACCCGCTGGAGGCACGCATTGGAATTGTCCGCGGCAGGGAAGATTGATCTGATCATCTGCGATCTCGAACTGGTGGATGACGGCGCGTCCCGATTGTTCCATGCGATGAAGTCCGACCACCCGACCCTGCTCCCGTCGCTGTTGTTCAGCCGCAATGTGGTGACCCGACCCGAGGCGAGTTTTTTGAGCGCGGGCGAACGGAGAGACGTTCTCGACCGGCCATTTAAAAACGATCAGGCGATCAAGATCCTCACCCGACGACTGGCCAGGGTTGGAATCCGATCAGACCGTTACTGAGCCGCCCCGGCGGAGTCCGTTTTCTCCAACGCCGAAATCCGCTGCATGAGCGCGTCGATCTGATCGTCCTTCCGAAGTTTCTGGGCCAGACCCAGCATCTGTTTGTAGGTGGCGGCCTTGTTCACGTATCCGGGAAGCTCCGTCGTGATCTGCTCGAGCAACACCAGCGCCTCCTCATCCTTCTCCAGCGCAAGAAGCTTGTCGACGAGCACCAACGACAGCCGTGCACGTTGCGGCGTGCTGGTCGGAAGCGCGAGTGCCTGTCGGTACATGATCATCGACGAATTCGGTTTTCCAACGGCCTCGTAAAGCCCGCCCAGTTTCTCGAGGAGCACCGCACTTTTCTTGGTCTCGGGTATTTCATTCAGATAACCAATCAACTCCGCATCCTTCGCATTCATCACCTGGTTCAGATTCACAACCCGCAGATGCGACCACTCTATGAGATCGCTCCCGCTCGCCACCAGCCGTTCATGCAATTGTTGCGCGTTGAGCCCGAACGGCCGGTACAAGGGATCACCGACAATCGTCGTCTGCCAGGACAATACTGGGGACGCGGCGTAGGCCGCCTCGCCCAGGCTGAATCCATAGAAAATGAATCGGGAGGCGAACACGCCGACATCCAGTGTGCCACCGAGGTAGGGTTCATACACGAATCCGATCGTGGCGGCTGCGCCTTTCGCCAGCAATGGACCAACCCAGTGGCTCGACGCCGAACGCACGTTCGCCGCGCTGAATGAGTGAAGGTGATAGGCGACGGCACCCGGCATGAAATCCACTTCGTTCAGTGAGAATGGCCCGGAAACGTTCGCGTCGTACCATCCCGCATAAAATGCAATCTGGCTCATTGGGAACGTCGGATCAAACGTCGCCGGATGGTTGTCCACGATCGTCTCGAATCCGAGCTGGCGGGCCACAGCGGAACCGTTGCGTATCCAGTCGTCGCCCGGTTTGAACTCCCCTTCACTGATATTGCGAAGATCAAAATACATCCGGCCCCACAGTCCGTTGGTCTCGGCCGACAAAGCTCGATCAACGAGCGACATGGCGATGGCCGGTGTCGGGCCGTCGAGCCGCGCGGTCATGAGGATGCCATTGGTCGGGTTGAACGCGGCAGAGTTCGTTTTCTGATAAAACTCATTCGCCATCGGGCCGGCCAGAATCGGGCGCGTCTCCAGAATGGGGAGCCACGCCAGCTCGGTGTCGACGGCGGCTTCATTTCTACGAAGCGGGACAGCCAACGCGGTGGTCCCTGGTTCGTTCAATCCGGATTCCGGCTGGATGCGGACGGGCACCCCGTAACACAGCACGAGATATCGGATCGTCGACTCGCTGACGACGTAGGCAATTTTTCCCGTAGCGGTGCTCATCTTCGTACGAAAGATTTTTTCGGAAGTGAGTTTCTTGAAAAGCGGTTCCTGAAGTTGATAGCGGAACTCGCTTCGGGTCATCCCCTCGCCTTCCGACAGCTCAAAACCCAACACCTGGGAGGCGGGAACGTTCCGCGCCTTCGCGTAATGTTCCGCCACCTCTTTCGAAGCGGGCATCTTGGAATTATAAACCACCACGACCGAACTGCCATCTTCCGCCGCGCTGGCAACGAGAACTCCGGCGAACAGCAACGAGCAGACTAGTTTGGCGAATCGATTGAGCGGGTTCATATTTTGATGCGGATCTTGAGGCCATCATAGGCCAACTCGACGCCGGGCGGCAATTCCGCATTGTCCACATCGTGATCGTAATCATCGGTGAGATGAGTCAGCACCGTCCGCTGCCCGCCGATCCGCCGCGCCGCCGCAAGTGCTTCATCGAGACACATGTGCGTTGGGTGCAAATCTTTTCGGAGCGCATCCAAGATCACGATCTTCGCGCCGCGTGCAGCTTCGACCGCGTCATCCGGCACTTCCTTGCAGTCGCTAAAATAGGCGGCGAGCCGTTCGTTCCCGTGACAGAACACAAACCCGGTGGTCGTGATCCGGCCGTGCGGCAGCTCGAACGGGCGGACCGTCAGCTCGCCCAGAAGAAAGTCACCGTCAATGATTCGCGGATCGGGCGCAAAATATCCCCGGGATATTTTGCGTCCATCAAATGCATAGTCGAACACCCGCTTCAGGTCGTTCATGGTCGGTTCGCTGGCATACACCGGCAGTGGTTCCCCGTTTCGCAAACTCGAAAAACGTCGGCAGTCATCCATCCCCATGACGTGATCAGCGTGGGAGTGACTGACAAGAACGGCATCCAGCCAGCTGATCTTCTCCCGCAGACACTGGATCCGAAATTCGGGCGTGGTGTCCACGATAACGGCGACTTGATCGGTTTGAACGTGGATCGACGGCCGGGTGCGATTATTCTTGGGATTCGCGAGAAACTCAGGCGGATATTCCTTCCCGATCACCGGCACGCCCTGCGAAGTGCCGGAGCCGAGAAACGTCAGTTCGAAAAACATCGCCGTGGTTATGCCTGCGAGCGAAGAAGTTGTCAAAGTTCCGTCCGGAAACGGGTGTGTTTGAAAGTGAGGGTCAACGGGATGCCCCGAAGGTGGGGCGACGGGAAGCCGACCTTCGGCCTCCGAACGAGCCTGCGAAGTCTTGGGGGAACCACGGAATCCTGTTCCGTTGCGCCTGGAGAAAGGCGGCGAACCGCCGGAGGGCTTGGGGCACGGGCGAGAGAACGCCGGAGAAATGAGCACGCCCCCTTGCGCTCAAAGTTCGTTCGGAGAACTCACTCCACCTTGACCCTCAGTTTCAAACGCACCGTCCGACAACCGACGTCATCCTAATCCTGATCTTAATCGCCTGAAGCCCAGCTCAGAATCCGAGTGCCCTCTGCCAAGCATTCCGTTCCTCTATTCCTGCCTTCCTTATTCTCGAACTGCGGAAGCCAGCTCAGTAAACTTTGCGGAGATTTGAAGGAAGAATGTTCAGCTCGGACCGGTACTTCGCCACTGTGCGGCGGGCGATGGTGATCCCTTTTTCCTTCAACATCACGACGACCTCCTGATCCGACAACGGTTTCGCCGGGTCCTCCTTGCCGAACAGCTCGGAGACGATGTCCTTCACGCTGGTGTTCGAAACGCCCGATCCGTCGTCCGTCTGGATTCCCGAGGTGAAGAAGTACTTCATCTCGAAAATGCCCTGCGGCGTCTGCATGTATTTGCCGGACACCGCGCGGCTGACAGTGGTTTCGTGAACCCCCACCACCTCGGCCACCTGCACCATGGTCAACGGCTTGAGATGAATGACGCCCTTCTCCAAAAACGCCGTCTGCCGTTTGACGATTTCCTTCGCGATATTGGTGATCGTCGACTGGCGTTGATGAATGCTCTTGATGAGGAAATTTCCGGCGCGGATCTTGTCGCGAATGTAACCACGAATCTCCGCCGAGGAATTCGCCTGGGCCATCAGGTCCTTGTAAACATTGCTGATTCGCAGACGCGGAATGTGATCATTGTTCGTGGAGATCACCCATTCGTTGTTCTTCTTTTCCACGAAAACTTCGGGAACGATGTAAACCTGATTGTTGGGCTGGTAAGTGTTGCCCGGTCTCGGGTCCAGCTGGGCGATGCGTTTCATCGCCTCCTGCACGTGGTCGGTGGAGATTCCCAATCCACGGGAAATTTCCGGGATACGACGTTTGCCGAGCGCATCAAAAAATTCACTGACGATCCGATACTCGATCGTCTGCTGCCGCTTCTGCCGCTCGAGCTGCAGCATCAGGCATTCGCGCAGATCACGGGCGGCCAGACCCGGTGGATGAAAAATCTCCTGAATCTTCTTGAGCACGTCGTCCAGACGATCCACCGGCAGGCTGGTCATCATCGCCAAGTCCTGAAGCGATGCTCCGAGGTAACCCTTTTCATCGATGTTGCCGACCAACAGCTCGGCCACGTTGCTGTCATCCTCGTGCAGATCGGAAAGACGGACCTGTTCGAGCAGGTTCTCCTGAAGCGAGCCGTCGCTCGTGAGCGAATCGAACATGAACTGGCGCTTCTCCTCATCGTCCTGCGACGAGCGCTGCGTGACGTTGGTCTGGCTGAAATAATCGCGCCATTCCTGATCCATCTGCGTGAGCTTTTCGAACTCAGCTTGAAAGTCGTCGACCGGTTCCTTGCTTTCCTTGTCGGTGGCAGAGTCCTTGTAGAGGTCCGCCGGCGGCTCGGTCGGATCATTCATGTCCCGCTGCACGTCGCCGTCGTTTTCCTCCCGGTCCATCTGCTCGGAGTCCTGGACCGACATTTCTTCCAGGGCGATGTTCTGCTCGAGTTCCTGCTCGACGAGCGCGCGGAGTTCGAGGGTCGGTGCCTGGAGTAAGGCGAGGGACTGCTGAAGCTGAGGTGCGAGCACCTGCGACAGCGACATTCGTTGTGATAGATGTAGGCCCTGTGCCATACGAGTCAGAGTTTAGGAGACAATCTTCAGAGTTCAAGCAAATCCCGGTACAGGCTTTGCTTGGAAGCGGTTTCAATTCCATCTATCGGCAGAAATAGATTTTGTTTGAGGAATTGTTTTGCAACCTTGGCCTCAACAAATCGAAGCCTGTTCGCTCTCGCCCCCGGAACCGAGCTACACGGTCACGTTCGAACCGGCACCCGCTTCTTTCAAAAGCGCCTTCGCGTGCTTCCGCGCGGCCTCGGACTGGCCTCCCAGCATTCGCGTCAGCTCTTCCGTCCGCTCAGTCTTGGAAAGAAGTTTGATCTCAGAAACCGTTCGTTCGCCTTTCACAAGTTTGCGCACGACATAATGCGAATCCGCTGCCGCAGCCACCGCCGGCAAATGCGTGATACAAATTACCTGACGGCGCGCGGCAATCTCGCGCATTTTCTTCCCGACAACGGTCGCCGTTTCGCCGCCGACATTCGCATCAACCTCATCGAAGACCAGCACCGGGATCTCGTCCTGCGCCGCGAGCACGGTCTTCAAGGCCAACATCACCCGCGCCATTTCACCCGACGACGCGATGGCCCGCAGCGGGCGAGGTGGTTCGCCGATGTTCGGTGCGAACAGAAATTCACAAGTGTCGTGCCCGGTGCTGGTAATGTGCCCATTGCTGCTCAAATCGACTTCCAAATGACTCTGCGCAAAGCCCAGCGCCCGCAACTGTTCCGTGGTTGATTTGCTCAATTTCGGTGAAACTTTTTTTCGCCCCTTGGTCAGCGCGTCGGCCGCCGATTCAAGCTCGCCGTCGATCCGATCGATCTCGTTGTTCAGCTTTCCCAGCTCGGCATCCCGCGATTCCAACGCGTCCAGTTTCTGGCGCGCTTCCTCGCCGAACTGAAGGATTGCTTTGATCGAGTTGCCGTACTTTCGCTTCATCGATTGAAGCAGATCGAGTCGCTCATCCAGCTCGGCGAGCCGCGCGGGATCCACTTCCACCTTGTCCGAATAACGATGCACCTCGTTCAGAAGCTCCCGCCAGTTTTCCAGCGCCGAAGCGTGCAATGCCGCGAGTTCCGTCGTTGCCGGATCGATGCGGGTCAGCTCGTGCAGATCACGCCCGACCGCGCCGGCCTGGTCGATCAACGCATCGTCCGATTCCCCCAGCGCGCCAAGGATTCTCTGGGTGAGTTCCAGCAATTGCGCGGAGTTGCTCGCCCGCGAATGCTCGGCTTCCAGCTCGGTTTCCTCGTCCGGTTGAAATTTTGCCGACTCGATTTCCTTCACCTGAAAACGCAGCAGGTCGAGTTGTTGCGCGTAGGTTTTTTCATCGACGATCAGCTCGGCCTTTCGGGATTCAAATACATTCCGCTGATCGATCAGGGTCCCAAGTTTCTCCCGCTGCGGTTGCAGATTTCCAAACGCGTCGAGGATGGAAAGCTGCCGACTCGACCGCAGTAGCGACTGGTGATCGTGCGGCCCGTGAATATCCACGAGCAGCTCGCCGATGTTCTGGAGAACACTCAACGCGGTCGGCGAGCCGTTGACGAATTGTTTGTTCGATCCGGACACGGTGAACACGCGTTTGATCAGAAGCTGATTTTCGTCGCACGGCTCGATTCCGGATTCTTCGAGCAGCGGATCAATCGAGCTCCTGATTTCGCCGATATCAAAGACCGCTTCCACCGTGCAGCTGTCGGCGCCGCTACGGATCAGGGTCCGGTCCGCGCGTTCGCCAAGCGTGAGATTGAGCGCACCGATCAGGATGGATTTCCCCGCGCCGGTCTCGCCGGAGATGGCGTTGAGACCCGGCTTCAGATCGAGCGTGAGGTCGTCGACCAGGGCGAGATTCTTGATGCGGAGCGTGTTTAACATGCCGGGAATGCCGCGCCAAATGTGGCGTCGGGACGCATCGCCGCAAAGCCTTTTTTGCGAACGGATCGAAGGCGCGCACGCGGCTTGTCCCCGTCCGCAGGCAGAACGTTCACGGAGTTGGAATCGTGACCTGATAATACCGCTCGTCCACGCCGGTCACGTCGTCGATGAACTGAAGCGTTCCGGCCGCGCCGAGTGGACCCTGATCGGGAAGATCGGTCCACGCCGCACCGTTCACCGTGCCCTTGAACTGCGGACGGTAAACGACGCCCGGCCCCGCGGAGTAAACAATCGTCACCGAGTCACCCGTTCTGTTGATCAACTGGATCTCAGGCTGCGCCGGCCCGGGAACGGAGTAGACGATCGTCAGCTGCGGGCGGTGCTCCAAGTTGGCGTTCTCACGGGAGGCAATTTGCCGAGCCGAAAAAGGGAGATTCTCGTTGTCGACTATGATCGCCCAACCAAAGTTCTGTTCCGGTGCTGACAGCCACGAATTCAGCGTATCAAGCCCTGCGGGCAGAAGTGATTTTTCGTAGTCCCGATCAGTTCCAGATTGGGAAAAAAAGTCAAAATTGGCATCGTCCCCGAAATCTTCGTCGACTCCTCCTCCCGCAGATATCCAAGCCTTACCCTCTATTCCAAACATTCGATCAATCCAAGTAGCTTCACCCACCGTCGCTTCCTGCGTGCTCTGTAGTGGCGCCTGAGGATCCGCGTATGTCTTAACGCCTTCTCCCCAGCTAGATAAGACCCTATATGCACGAAATGTTCGGTTTATCGATGTGTCCGGGCTACGCAATTGATGGAGCTTCACTGTCGCAGATTCGATCACCGCGTTGGCAGGAAGGTTCCCCGCGATGTCGAACTTCAGTAGCAGGTGACTTTTGCTTTCATTTCCGTCGTTGCCAATTGTTCCGACCGGAAGCATCTCCGCACCCCCGAGGTTGTGATTCGTTTCCCGCTGCCACAACGAAGTGTCCGCCACCGCCGTGAGCGTGATCTGGTCCGCCACCAGCGATGTGGATCCGCACAGCAACACACCCAGACCAACAATCAACGAGGCTCTCTTGAAAAACATAGGTTCGCTAAAAGAACCATTTTCTGCGGGGCTGTCAAACGAAGAGTGGCTGGCAGGTGCGCTTGACGGTGCGGGAAAGGAAGAGACCGACGCTTCACGCGGACCGCCGATGGGCTTTGGGATTCACGGATCACCCGGTGGCTGGTGCAACCGGGTTCGCGGAGAGTTGCTGACGGCGCGCGCGGAGCGACACTCCCTACCAGCGAAAGTATTTGTCAACCGTCCTCCGTCGCGTCATTCATCGCGGTCCCACCTTGCCCCTCGCTTCAAAAAACACCCCTCGTCCATGCACTGATTGACAGGTGGAAACCGGTTGTTTAGAAACTCCGACCCGGCCCGCGGGAAAGGTTCTCCTGAACTTTGTCAGGAGGCGCATTCTTTCCACGCGATGTGTCCATTAACATATCCTATCGACCCGCACCCCAGTTATGAGTGAGAACCCAGGCACCGATGAGACGTTTGACGCCCTGACCCGAATGGTCCGGGTGCTTGGTGACGACACCGAATTGTCCGAGTGGTTCGTCGGGCTTGGCCTGTTGTCATCCGTTGACCGGCGCAATGAGGTGTTTCGCATGCACGAAGACCTGCTCAGCCAGGATCCAGCGGCATCAGACGATGTGGTCGCGCCCTTGAAGCTGCTTGCGGACGACCGGGTTTTCGCCGCCGCTCAACAGGCCTTCGCCGCTTTGTGAATGGGACGCCAAAGCTTCCGTCAAGGCCCCTCCTTCGCTGATTGCCGGACGTCGGCCCGATGTTTTGCGCACGCGCTAGGCCAGTTCAACTATCGCCTTGATCACACCGGTCTCAGGCTTGGTGAAACCTTCAAATTCGCCGATCATTTTCTCAAACGTCGTACGGTGCGTGATCCACGGATCGGTGTTGATCGTGCCGTCCTCGATGAGACTGACGATTTTCGGGAAGTCTTTTGGCAGGGCGTTGCGGCTGGCGCGGATATCCAGCTCCGGACGATGCATGGCCGGATGCGCAAAGCTGACTTCCTGGGTCGTGATTCCAACAAAAACCAGATGGCCAGTGTGTGCGCAGTATTGAATGGCACCGGCCATTGATTTGTTGTTGCCAGTCGCATCGGTCACGACGGAGTAACGGTCTCCATTCGTGATTTTCATCATCTGATCCATTTCGGATCCATCACCCTTGAACAACACTGTGTTCTCGATTCCATAAGTGTCGCGACAAAACTGCAAACGCGATTCCACCATGTCCATCACCGTGACCTTTGCGCCGGTCAGACGGGTGAATTCGATCACCGCCAAACCAATCGGGCCCGCGCCAATGACGAGTGCGTGTTCGCCTTTCTGAGCTTCGCCGCGATCCGTCGCGTGACAACCGATTGCCAGCGTTTCAACCAGCGCGAGTTGTTCCATCGACAGTTTGCTTGATGGATGAAGCTTGTCGGCCCGGATCAGGAATCGTTCCCGCATCCCGCCGTCTACCATCACGCCGATAACATTCAGTGTCTCGCAGCAGTTGCTCTTGCCCTTGCGGCAGGGGTAGCACGTACCGCAATTCATGTAAGGCTCCACCGAACAGCGATCGCCTGCCTTGGCGTTGGTTACACCGTCGCCGACGGCGAGCACTTCCACACCCAGCTCATGGCCAGGAATGCGCGGGTATTTGAAGAACGGCATCTTGCCGAGGTAACCACCGTAGTCGGTTCCGCAGATGCCTATGCGATGCGTGCGCACGAGCGCTTCACCCTTGCCAGGCTGTCCCGGTTCCTCAACATCGATCAGGTGAAATTCTTTGGGTTCCTTAAGTTGAATTGCTTTCATGCGTTTAATCTTCTTTCCAAATAAATTCAGCGGAGACCATCATCCGCTCCCGCTCAGCCCAAATCTCCGGACGCTTCAAAGCGTCGCGCAGGACTTCGAGGCTCATTCTATATCCCGCCTCCCACGAACCCGATGGCTCGTCTGAAAACCATGCAGGTGCGACCGGTAGGTCGAGGTCGTAGAGCCCTTTCGAATCGTGCAACTCCATTCCGTCAGTTGGGTTCTTTTGTGGCTCGCAGGAATCGCTCATAGAGTTCTTTGTTTCCGTAACGGTCGAAAATCTCCCGAATCGCAGCCGAATCAGGGTCGAGTTTCGTCATTCGTGCCAATCTCACAATATCAGGAAAATCTTTTTCCATTCGCGCAGCTGATCCGTTCCTGATGGCGTGGACTTTCAATGCGATCAGATGTTCGGGTGAAGGAACACGTGTTGTGATGCCGAGGCACTCCACGGGTTTGGACGCCGAATGGAGTTTTTCGAATGTGGACTTGTTGACGATCATCAAATCCAATGGCCAATCAACCTGATACGGCGGTGCATACTGCCTGAAGTTTCCACCGTCGTTTTTCAGTGTAAAACCTTCTTCGGAAAGAATTTTCTGCCAAGAGTCGCGGTCCATCTCCGGGATCAGGAAATCCACATCAAGAGTCGTTCTTGGACTGCCGTAGGTATTCAGCGCCTGGCCACCAATCAATAGATGACGCAAATCGGCTGCGACGATCTTTTTGTGAATGAGTTCGAGCGGAAACACACGTTTACACTACTTGATTCAATTGTTCTCCGCCAACCCTTCCGTATGACCAAGGTTTTTCACGGGTGCAAAAATTGCCTGAATCTGCTCCAGCAACCCGCGATCAATCGGCTTGGCGAGCCATTCGGCCCATTTGCGGATGTTGTTCGGGTTCGCACTTCCAGCGACGGTGGTCGTGATGTCCGGATTCTCGCATGAGAACTGGAGGGCGAGTTGCGCGATGTCGACTCCGCGATCCTCGCAGAGCTTGGCGGCCTTGCGCGCAGCATCTTTGACCTCTCCGGGTTCCTTAAGCCAGGCGGGGAGGGGAGCGTTGGTCAAAAGGCGCGCACTGAACGGACCAGCGTTCATCACACCCACGCCCTTGTCCTTCAGATAGGGAACCATCTCATCGGCAAAACGGGTGTTCTGCAAAGTGTATTGATTGTAGCTCAACACGCAGTCGACGTCGGTTTGATCGAGGATGAACTTGAAGACCTTCATCGGATAACCGCTGAACCCGATGTAGCGCACCTTGCCGGCTTCTTGAATCTTGCGCAGCGCAGGAATCGTTTCATCAACGATCTGTTGCATCGGGACGAATTCGATGTCGTGGCACAGGATGATATCCAGATGGTCGGTGCGCAGACGGTGCAAACTCACGTCCACACTCTCGGCGACGCGCTTGGCGCTGAAATCAAAATGTTCTAGATCGTAACGCCCCAGCTTGGTGCAAAGATTGTAACTGTCACGCGGCACGTCCTGCAGCGCGAGTCCGAGCAACACTTCACTCATGCCGCGTCCGTAGAACGGCGATGTGTCGATGAAATTCAGACCAGCGTCGAGGGCGACGCGGACCGAATCCATGGCCTCGTCGAGTTTTACCGCCCGGAACTCAGCACCGAGTGACGATGCGCCGAAGCTGAGGACCGGAAGTTGCAGATCCGTTTTGCCTAGTTGCCGGGTTTCCATGATCAAGCTCCCTTAACGAATTGATTGTAACCGGTGATCTGCTGTTTGGCGCAGGCATCGGAGTCCGGCAGCGGGAACGCCTCGGCGCTCAGGTAGCCGCCGTAGTTGATGTCCTTTAACGCCGCGACGATGGGCGCGAAATCCGTGTGCCCCATTCCGACCGCGCGACGATTGGAATCCACAAAATGAATGTGGCCGATATGATTTCCGCAAGCCCGGATCGCGGCCGCCACATCAGCTTCTTCGATGTTCATGTGAAAGAGATCGGCCAGAATTTTGACGTTCTTCGTCGCCAGCGCTTTGAGGAGACCCACCGTTTCGGACACCTTGTTGAACAGGTTGGTTTCGTAGCGATTCAACGGCTCGTAGAGCAGAAACTGCCCTTTGGCGGCGGCGCGTTCGCCCAGTTCATTTAATCCTTCAGCCAGCCATTCGAGCGCCTGTTCGCGCGTGACGCCGTCGCCCCATTTGCCCTGCATCGAGCCAATGATCGCAGGTGCATTGAGCGTCGCAGCTTTGTCGATGATGTGTCCGATGAACTCTTTCGCGGCCGAACGCGCGCCCTCGTCCGGCAGACAAAGATGCGTTTTGCGAATCACCCAACCGCCGCCGGTTCCGACTGCGGCGACGGCCAGCCCGTGTTGTTTCACGGTGGCAAGGACCTCGTCGGAATCAAGAACGTCGGCGTTAGGCGGGAAAATTTCAATCGCATCGTAGCCGAGTGCGGCGGCCTTGGACGCGGCGTCTTCGATTCCGTCCCAAAAGACGAATGGGCCGCCTTTGGCTTCTTTGACGAGAGATACGGTGATGGCTGATTTCATAATTAGATATTCACAAATTGTTCAGGTGGAAAGTGGGATTGGCGGCAACGGCTGCTTCTCCCGCTCCTTGGGGAAAGGGCCGGGGTGAGGGGAGCGGAACGTCACGAACGAGTCGCGGGCCGCTGATTGTCGGGGCCCGCGTTCCCCCTCATCCTCAATCCTTCTCCCCGAGGAGAAGGAGGAAAGGGTCGGAGCGCCTCTCTTGATTGCGGATGCCGCCTCCAGTAAGGGATCGCTCGGGTGAGGAATTAGGGAAGCGAATCTCACGATTGACCTCCGTTTTCATCGTCTGCAGCTGGGTTCATGGGTCGACAATAATCCGGCAGCGGTTTTGGAGCGCGTTCCTGAAGGGGGTCCCAGATCTTGTCGCGAACACTGTCTTTTTCATCTTTCAGTTGGTTATTCCAGAACCGAAGAACCTTCACACCACGCGCCTCCAGCCATGCGTCACGTTCCGAATCATCGGATTGTTGACCGGGGAATCCATGGCCTGATCCGTCGAGTTCGATATTAAGCGACGCTTCCAGGCAGTAGAAATCAAGAATGTAGTTACCGAACGAGTGTTGCCGACGAAACTTGTCTGCCGAGAAACGCCGGTCGCGGAGCCATGACCACATCACCTTCTCCGCCCCTGTGCTCTTCTTGCGAAGAATACGGGCCAGACTGGTTGTTCGCTTTGGCGTCGACATTGTCTTTCGTATCGTTGCTCGCGGAGGCCCCTCACCCTGGCCCTCTCCCCGAGGAGAGGGGAAAGGAACGTTACGCACTTCCTGGCGATGATTGTTTTACGGGTTTCTTCAAGATTTCAAAAACAACGGTCTCAAGTGACGTTGATAAAGATTTTCAGTGACGTTGCGTCCAACGATTTCCTCGTTCGCTTCAAGCAGATCGAGGTAACGTTGTCCCTTCTTGGCAGCGAGTTTGAATCCGATGTGCAACAACTGACGCAGGCTCGGATTGAACCCGGGATTCGACTGGTCGTGACGAAGCGCATCCGTGAACTGAGTGCTGGTCCAACCGTTGACTTCTTCTGCAGTGGGCAGTTTCGCCCGATCGATGTCGATCACCGTTGCGTAAGGCCCGCAGAGTGCGTCGACCTGTGAAATGGCTTCCGCGTAGATCTCCTTGGCGAAATCGAGGGCGTCGCCGCCGGCTTCGGCGAGACCAATGATCTCTTCGAGCCAGGTTGTTCCGGCGGTCTTGAGGTGAAGTCCGGCATCGAACTTCGGCAGAGTGCGTTGAATAATTGGGTAGAGCGAAAATTTGTCGCTGCCCGAATGCACGCTGAGCTTGAGACTCGCCGGCAAACCATAGGCCTTCACCGCGTGAGCGATCACGGCGAGGTCATCGTGAAATTCCTTTTCGAACTGGGCGAGATCACCCACATAATCCACCCCCTTGTTGAAACGACCGGTGAACTTCGGTGCGATCGTTTGTGCGGGAATCCCTTCATCGGCGATCGCTGCGAGAATGATCAGAAGCTCGGGTGGTGTTTGAGGCGAATCTGTTTCGTCCATGGAAACCTCAGCGATGAAATTGCCTTCCCCCTTTGGCGCGAGAATGTGGCGGTAGATGTTTCCCGCTTCCTTCGCAGCGAGGAGGAACAGTCCGGCGACACGTTCCACTTCTGCCTTCGTGATTTCGAATGGCTGATCGATTCCTTCGATGGTAACGGAGCCAATCAGCTCAGGATGTTTGGCGACGAACGTAGCAAGATCTTCGGCGGCCGGTGCTTTGCCAATCCAGTCGGCAACGTCGAGCGTGAAAAAATCAGAGTGCGGAATGAACCGATCAACGGTCGCGACCCCGATGTGATCGGCGTCCACGTGCCATCCCTTTTTCCAACCGAGTGTGGCGACTGCTTCCTTTGCGGCCACCAGCACGGATGAGGGTTCCGAACCGATGAAGGTGTGTTCGCGGTTGGACTTGTTCCACACGGGAACGACATCGACGCCGTCCGCTGCGATTTGCTGGCAGGCGCGGAGCTGGGCTTTGGCCTGGTGGGCGAACCGGTCGCCCACGCCGAGAGAATACTTTTCGAGGATCATCATGATAAAATTTAGAATTGAGACACGCGTCGCGGCGGCGGAAACCGGGCCACGGTCGACCGTGAACACATGCAGATTTCGGGTTTATTCTGAGGATTTGAGGTCGACGAAGCAATAGCTCCGTTTGACGGTTGCATGTCAATTGTTGACCCTGAGCGCAAGGGTGGCGGCCGTTCACCCGGCGGCGGCAACGCCCGCGTCTGCGGATTGGATGGTCTGGAAATATTTTCGTAACCTTGCCCGGCGACTTGGTCTCTTACCCCTTGTTGATTTGAAACAGGTTGAACAAATGCGAACCGTCCCGGGCTCTCCTGCTCGTACAGGGAGGAGGCATGAATGATGTACTGCTCGAAACCACGATCGGCCGGATCAGTGCCGGGCTCTCCGGTCCGCCGATCAATTCGAGCGGCGACAAACTATGGCAGGGTTTCTTTGTAAAGAAGTGCGGCCCAACGAATATTTCCGCGCAGGATGTGATCCTGTTGAAAAACGCGTTGTGTCTTCAACTCGGCGAATCCGCCCGGCTGGACTGGAGGGCGGATGATCAGAGAGTGACGAGCATCATCGAACCGGGACGGATCAGTATTTTCCCGGCCAACAAGCTTCATTCCGGAACTTTTCGTCATCACGGTGAACACATCATGGTGTTCTTTGAACCGCAGTTTCTGATGGAGGCGGCGAATTCCGGGATGACCGCCGATCCGATCGAGCTCAGCTGGCAGTTTGGAATCGAGTCAGCCCCGTTGCGCGAGCTGATCCTGCTCCTTCAGGCCGAATCGGAACGGCCGGGTTCCGGCGATGACCGTGCGGCCACGACCATCGCGCGGCTGCTCGGCATTCACGTCGTCCAGCACTACTCAAACGCCGCGACAACCATCGCAAAAACTGGAGGCTTGAGTCCGACGCGATTGAAGAAGGTCATGGACTTCATAGAAAACACACCGACCGGCGAGATGTCATTGAAAAGGATGGCGGTTGCGGCAGGTTTGAGTGTGTTTCATTTCACCCGGGTTTTCCGACAGTCGACCGGCATGTCGCCACTGCAGTGCGTGATGAGGCGTCGCATCAACCGGGCGCAGGAACTGTTGCTTCGTGACCGAGCGCGCATCAATGACGTCGCACTCGAATGCGGCTTTTGTGACCAAGCCCACCTGACACGGCACTTCAAAAGAATCACTGGTGTCACCCCGGCTGCATTTATCCGGAGCGCCCGCAATAGCAGCATCTCACCATCTGGCAGCATGAACGTTTCAAATTAGAAAACGTTTCCGCAATCCTGTTCTTCCCGCAGCACCACGCTACAAGATAGTTTTCCTTCGTCGCATGACCTTGGTGTCTCGTGCGATTCACTTCCACTTTTTTCCCGGCGTTTGTCGGCGCTTTGATTGTCGTCGCATTCATGACGACAGGACTTCTTGCCGCTCAAGATGAAACGTCGGTCCCGCTTACGATGGCGGAACCGGTCTTCGAGCAACTGAATCTTCCCGCCGGATATCGGCAGCTGGTCGTGAACCGGGAAACGATCTATCAGTACCAGTCGGTCAATTATCGCGTGGAACCCGGAGCGCCTCCGACTCCAGTGTGGCTCCGGATGGTCCGGGCTCGCAACGATGAACCCGTCCGGTTGGTCAAATCACAGCCGGCCGTCCACCCGACCGCATTCCAGGTGGGGCTCACCAATTGGTTCGTGCCGGCGCGGGGTTTTCGCGCTCCGATTCTGGATGCGGCGAACGACGGCCCATTGCCCGGTGAGGGATCAACCATTCTGTCTTCAGAGAGTCTTCAGACGGCAAAATGGATCAACGACCGACTCGCTCACGAAGGACTGTTAAAGACACTCGCCGGGGCTCTCGTCCGTCTCGGCCCGGACAGGTTTGTCACCAACGGACGGGCGGGTCTGGTCGAATTGAGCCGGGTCGGGTTTCCGGACGATCTGCTCGCATGTTTCGCATCTGGAGGACATGCAGATCCCGTCGATGCTTCGCTCGAAGTTGTCCGGAGCATCGCCCAGGCGCTGGCGGAAGGCGCAGACACTTACGAGGTGGAAGAGGAATTCAAAGCCCGGCAATTCCGTTTTCCATCGACCTGGTCGCAATTCGAAGTCGCGACAGAATCGGGCACTCACGAAATCGGCCTGCTGCGGATGCAGGCCGGTGGTGGTTTCGTGAGCGGGATCGTCCCGGGAGGCGGAATTGACGTCATCAGCAAGCTGGTTTCGGCGCTTCCTCATGCAGATTTTATTGTTTCGATTCCAGAGGCACTGACCACGCCGCTCAGCGAGTGGGCGGAACAATTATTGAGACTCAATCGGAGACATCAAATGACGCTGATCGCGGAGCCTGCCATGGTTGAATTGTGGGCACAGGACAATGGCAAGGCCGGAAGCGCGTGCGATCCGCTGACTGGACACCGGGGCCTGGCCACTCTGGCTCCGCGGTACGCCTCGCGGCTGGAGGGCGTGTCCACTTTCATGCCGGGCGAATCATTTCTGATGGACGGACTTCAGGCGGCCGGGCATCGGGTGATTCATTCTCCACTGCTCTTTCAGGGGGGGAACATGCTCGCGGTTGATGATCCGCGAACGGGCAGACGCCTGCTTCTGCTGGGTGAAGGAGTCGTCCACCGCAACGTTGCACTGGGACTCACTCGCGCGCAGGTCAGGGAGGCTTTTCGTCGCGGGTTCGGCGTGGATGAATGCGTCGTGCTGCCGGGCGTTTCCTACCATCTGGACTTTGACGTTTCCATTCGCGAGGTCAGCGGAGAGCTGATCGCTTTCGTGAACGACCCGATCACCGCCGCCCGCGTGATTGTGGAACTGGGGATCAGCGCCTTCGAACAACACGCCGTGATCGACAAAAAATCTGCCGCCGAGCTCCGTCTAGATCTGGTCAATGGTGACGGAACGGTCGCACACGAACGGTTGTCGCGTCTCGTGCGTAACAACGTCGGCGCGGACGGACGGTTTGATGCGACCACCGCCGCGATGTTCAAATCTGCGGGGGTCGATTCAGCGGAAGGCAATCTCCAAGTCTTCCTGCAGGCGTTGGATCTGTTGGAATGCTCGGCCAACATCGTGGACGACCCGGACGTGGATCCCGCGCGCCGAGACTACTTGCGCGCGTTGCGCCAGATGGAGAGAGCGCGGCAAGCGCAGCTGGCCGCTTTGAAATCGATCGGGTTGACAATCAGGCCAGTGCCCAGCTCGCCGGGGCTCAACCGGAGCATCAACTATCTCAACGGCATCCAACACGCCGGCGGTTACATCCTGCCCGTGTTTGGCGGTTTCTATTCGCCACTTGACGATCTTGCAGAACGGGCGTTCCGCAATTCGATCGGACCGCAGCCGGTCATTCGACGTATCCAATGTGCCGAGCTTCAGAGGCTGCACGGTGCCGTCCATTGTGTCGCCGCAGCGTATCCGCGAATTCTGCCAGACGAGGGTCTGGCGGACGGCTCCCATCCGGCAGCTTTAAGTCGCGCTCCCGGCATGGCTCAAAGACTTGACCGCGAATTTTCTCCGTAACCAAGGACCATCAAAAGAGGGTCCGTTCGTATTCCAGCCTCGCACCGGGCAAGCCCCACCACAGTCCTCGCTTTAAGCGTTTCCAACAAGTTGCGCGTTTGAGATTCTCATTCTCCGACCGCTCGTTTAGGTTTCCTCGCCCGCCGTGCGATGCTGCGGAAGCGGGCCGAACATCAAAGGCGATTCGACTAAACAAGAATCTTATGGACGACAACACGGTTTCTGAAATCGAGGAAAAAATGGTCGGCGGCGGAGTGGCCCGACCGGCCATCAACGCGTTTCTCAACTCGGTCAGGAGAGTCGCGGACGGCGCGACCGGCATGGTCGCTGAAAACGAGATCGATCCCGTCGCCGAGCTGCCGTCGCTGGAATCCCTGCCCGGCGCAACCGGTGATGCGGGTGCGCTGCTGAACCAGCTCGCCGTGATCAAGCTCAACGGCGGACTCGGCACCGGCATGGGGCTTGACCGGGCGAAGTCGCTGATCGCGGTGAAGGGCGACGAAACGTTTCTGGATTTCATAGCGCACCAGATTTCTTATCTTCGGAAACAGGCGAGTGCGCCGAAGCTGTCGTTCTATTTGATGAACAGTTTCAGCACGCAGACGGACTCGCTGGATTATCTCGCGAAACACGCCGGACTGGCCCTCGATGACGAACTGGATTTTCTCCAGAGCAAGGCCCCCAAGCTGGACGCCGACACGTTGAAGCCCGTCAACTGGCCCGCGCAACCCGACTTGGAATGGTGCCCGCCCGGCCATGGTGATCTCTATCCGTCGATGCTGGGTTCGGGCCTGCTCAATCGCCTGCTCGAACGCGGCGTCAAGTATCTGTTCGTCTCCAACTCTGATAATCTCGGAGCCACGGTCGATCTGCGGTTGCTTGAATATTTCGCAACCTCGGAGCTGTCGTTTCTGATGGAGGTTTGCGGCCGGACGGAGGCGGACAAGAAGGGCGGTCATCTGGCCCGAGGAAAGAGTGACGGCCACCTGTTGCTCCGCGAATCCGCGCAGTGCCCGAAGGAAGACGAATCGTCATTTCAGGACATTGGACTTCATCGATTCTTCAACACGAACAATCTCTGGATTCGGCTGGACCACTTGAAAACGGAACTGGAGAAACACGGCGGATCACTGCCGCTCGCGCTGATCACCAACCGCAAGACGGTGGATCCACGCGACGCGTCCTCAACCAAAGTCCTGCACCTCGAATGCGCGATGGGCGCGGCGATCGAGTGCTTTGAACGTTCGGGGGCGGTGTCAGTTCCGCGGGATCGTTTCGCACCGGTGAAGACCACCGCCGATTTGCTCGCACTGCGATCGGATGCCTACGTTGTGACCGACGATTTCCGCCTGGTGCTTGACGGGACCCGTGCCGGTCGACCGCCGGTGATTGAACTGGATTCCAGGCATTACAAATTGATGGACGGGTTCGAAGCGTGCGTGGCGAAGGGCGTTCCGTCACTGTTGAGTTGCCATTCGTTGAAAGTAACGGGCGAAGTGTTCTTTGAACCGGACATTGTCCTCTCCGGCAAGGTGGAGATCGTCAATGAAAGCGGCGGACGAAAATGTGTTCCGGCCGGAAATTACGCAGATACCACGGTGAAACTTTAGTCAACGCTCGCGAACACCGCCACCGAATGGCCCGGGCGGGCTCATTTCTGTTCCGGTGTCAGCATTTTGCTCAGCCCCAGATATTGAGAGCGGGTGGATTGGATGCGGGCGGTGACGCGCTGACGCATATACCGGGCCTGGCCCGACAGATAGGTGGCGAGCCGGGGCTCCTCCCTTCCGGCCCGGATGCGGACGCGATTCTCGGCCTCCGAAATGATCCGGTCGACGTTCTCCGCGGTGAACACATCATTCAGGAGCTGCCCCATGCGCACGACGTAACGCCGCTGCACCTCGGGGATGGCCATCACCTGCCGGGTCAGCATGCCCTGTCGCCAGCCGCGTCGACCGCGTTGATCCCCCGGAATCAACGGGAAGCCGACGTCCTCGAACATCTGGTCCATGCCGTGCGGAATAAACACGAACTTGCCCGTGCCGGGATTGCGATACAGCCGGTAGTTGTTGTGGTTCTGCGTGTATCCGTCCCAGTGACAGGTGAGCATCTCCATTGCGGTGAACGAGATGAAACGATCGAGTTCGAGAATCTTCTCCACTGCGATGAGGCGTTCGCCCAGATCAGGCTGATTGGCAGCCTGCACGAGCAGATCCAGATCGGACCAGTCACTGGGTCCGTCGCCCGAATCCTTTTCCAACAGATCATTGATATCGTTGAGAAAACCTCCGTCGTACAGGTTGCCGTCAGCTTTTCCGAAGTGCCGTTTCAGAAACCTCTTATCGTAGCCCTCCTTCAGGACATACAGGCCGGTGTCCTCGCCGTTGAACAGTACCCGGGCGTGCGTCGCGCGGGCGGTCGGCACACCGGCGGCTAGAAACAGCTGGCTACAGATGATCTCGTTGAAATACGTCGGGTCCTGCACGGAGTTGTTCAGGTGGAACTTGTCGAGACCGTGGAATTCCTGGTCCGGGGTGAACTTGTCGAAGTTCAACGTGAACGCCGACTTGCTGCCCAGTGGCCGAAAGCTGCCGCGTGCGCCTTTCAGTTTGATCGCGACGTTGGTGTAGACGTTGGAGCCCTCGCGAATCTGGGCTTTGGCGTAGGTGCGCGGCTCAAACCGCAACGACGCGATTCCTTCACTGTCGACGCTGATCTCGAAGCGGGGAAGTTCCTTGAAGAGGTCGCCGGGCGGCTGATCCTTCGCGGCGACCGGGGCATCGGCGGCGCGAGCACTGTACGTGAGCAACATCAGCAGCAGCAACACCATGCCTGAACCGGAGCGGATCATGGCGACAGTGTTTGCACCAATGCGATGTCTTGGCAACCACCAGTTCTGTGAAATCGAATCTGCCTGAGCATTGACGAACCGGGCTGATCCGTTCGGTAGAAACACAAATGCCCGACTATTCCGATGCGACCGGGGCGAAAGGGCCGAGCAACTGGAAGAGAGGACGCGGCATCCGCTTTGGTTTCTGCTCCAGGTTCACACCGACGTGATCGGTCCGGCCCTCCGCAATGAGCGAGCCCAGATCATTGCGAATCGCAAAACCAAACTTCACCCAGAGCTCGATCCGGATCACGTCGTCGTAGCGGGCCGGCGCCTCATAGCGGATCTGACATTCGCGCACCGGAAACTCGATCCCCTCCGCGTGAAGTTTCAGGAGTGGTTTACCAAGCTCCCGAAAGAATTCCCCGCGCGCCTCTTCCAGCAGATCGAGATACCGCGAGTAATAAATATGGTCGCCGACGGTGCATGAGGAGTAAGTGACGCGGTGGGAGTGAACAAATGTTCGGGCTGGCATGGCCGGATCGTACCCGGTGGTCTGGCGAAAAGAAAACGGCGGTTTGGCCGCGCATCGAATCGACTGGAAGGTTGCAAATCGTTGTCCGTCGGTTAATTTCTGTTCATGCACTGGCAGGAAGTTGTCGCCCTCAGCACCGTCGCCCTCACGATGATTCTGTTCCTGTGGCGGCGCATTCGGCCACGGCCCGCGAAAGGCCTGCCCGGCTGCGGTTGCTCCGGAACGACGGCCAAACCGCCCGGGGTGATTCTGCGAGGGAGAAAAGGCGAGCGTCCGCAGATGATCATCAAAACGAAATGAAACCGAACTTGCGAACGCTTCTGCCGTGGGATACGTTCCGCCCGTCATTCGATCATGAGTAAAGCAAGTTCTGCATTGGATTTCATGCGCCATTCCCACACTGTGGGGGTCCGGGAATCCTCCAACGAAGGCCATTGGGCACCCAATACCGACGTGTTCCTGACCGAGGAGGGAATGGTGGTAAAAGTCGAGTTGTCCGGCATGCGCCGGGAAGATCTTGAGCTGACGGTTGAGGAACATCGACTGCGCATTTCCGGGCATCGGTCGGATGAATGTCGGCAGCAGCAGGGCAAGTGCAACTTCATCGTTATGGAAATCAACTACGGCCCGTTTGAAACCATCCTTGATCTCCCCACCGGTTACGATCTCGGCGCTGCGCGCGCTTCCTACCAAAACGGTTTTCTGAGAATCGACGTGCCGGAACGAAAGAACACCTCCCCCAAGACCGTCTCGATCGATATCGCAGAGGAATAATCTGGGATTGAACTAATTTCTGGTTCATGGCATCCCACTTCCGATAGCTGACCATGGGCGGAACTGAATTCATCAACATCTTGGGGTCTGAAAGCGGAATGGGTGGGGACACCGCCATGTTTCGCAAGGCCGGACGCACGTGGCCCGCCACCCTCCCCATACTCGGCCTCTCCGACATCGTTATTTTTCCCGGCATGGTTTCGCCATTGCTGGTCGAATCGTCGCCCAGCATCCGGCTGATCGACGACGTGGTGGGCGGAGACCGGTTGATCGGACTCGTTTTTCAGACCGATGCCAAGGCAGAGAACCCGGGACTCAACGAACTGCATAAACACGGTTGTCTGGCGCGGGTGCTGAAGATGCTGAAGTTCCCCGACAACAGCGTCCGCATCCTCATCGAGGGCCTTCGCCGTTTTGAAATTACCGGAGCAGAATCTGAAGACCCGTATCTCGTCGCGAAAATCTCCATCCAGCACGACATCAAGGATGACTCTCCGGAACTGGCTGTGCTGGCGCGTAATGCGATCAAGACCTTTCAGGACATCATCCAGCTGTCGCCCGCGATTTCCGAGGAAGTCAGGGTCGCCGCCATCAACACCGAGGATCCTGGAAAAATTTCCGATCTGATCGCCGGCAACCTGAACATTGATCTGGGGGACCGACAACAGTTTCTCGAGCAGACCATCGTGAAGGAGCGGTTGAAGAAGATTCTTCCGCTTATGAACCGTGAACTGGAGCTGCTGACGCTCGGGACCAAGATTCAGGGGGAGGTCGCCTCCACGCTGTCAAAGTCGCAGCGGGATTTTTATCTGCGCGAACAGATCCGGGCAATTCAACGCGAGCTCGGCGAATCCAACGCGAACGGATCCGAAGTCACGCGCCTGCGAATTCAGCTGGACGAGATCGAGCTGCCGGAGGAGGCCCGCAAAATCGCCGACCAGGAACTCGAGCGGTTGAGCAACATGTCGCCGTCGATCGCAGAATACACCCAGACCCGCAATTATCTCGATCTGCTGGCGACGCTTCCGTGGACGAAAAGCACCGAGGACAAATACGATCTCGACGAGGCTGAGGCCGTTCTGGATCGCGATCATCACGGCCTGAGCAAGGTCAAGGAACGGCTGCTGGAGTTTCTCGCAGTGATGAAACTCAAGAAGGATTTGAAGGGGCCGATCTTGTGTCTTGTCGGCCCGCCGGGTGTCGGCAAGACCTCGCTTGGGGAAAGCGTGGCCCGAGCGCTGGGTCGCAAGTTCGTCCGGTTTTCATTGGGCGGCGTCCGCGACGAAGCGGAGATTCGCGGTCACCGGCGCACGTATGTCGGCGCGTTGCCCGGCCGGATTCTGCAAAACCTCCGCCGGGTCGAGAGCAACAATCCGGTGATCCTGCTTGATGAAATCGACAAGCTCGGCTCCGACTTCCGCGGCGATCCCGCGTCCGCACTTCTTGAAGTGCTGGACCCGCAGCAGAACTCCACGTTCACGGATCACTATCTGGACCTGCCGTTTGATCTTTCCCGCGTCCTGTTCATCACCACCGCCAACTGGCTGGATCCGATTCAACCCGCCCTGCGCGACCGGCTCGAGGTGATCGAACTTCCGAGTTACACGACAAGTGAAAAACAGGTCATCGCCCGGCGCCACCTGCTGCCCCGACAGTTGCGGGATCACGGCGTCAAGGCAAGCCAACTTCAGATCACCGACGCCGCCATCCGCTCGCTGATCATGCATTACACCCGGGAAGCCGGGGTGCGCCAGCTGGACCGCGAACTGGGATCGGTCACGCGCAAGGCCGCGCGGGAAATCGTCAAGGCGGACGGCAACGCCCGAAAAATCACCGTCAAACCCGACGGGCTCGATCCGTTGCTGGGGCCGCCGCATTTCGTGCCGGAGAACCTAGATCGAATCAGCGATTTCGGCATCGCCACCGGACTCGCCTGGACGCCGGTCGGCGGTGAAATACTTTATATCGAAGCGACGATGATGCCCGGTTCCGGCCGGCTTATTCTGACCGGCTCGCTCGGCGAGGTGATGAAGGAAAGCGCTCAGATCGCGACGAGTTACCTGCGGAGTCAGGCAGGGGAACTCGGCATCGATCTGCCCGCACACGACAAGTGGGACCTGCACGTTCATGTCCCCGCCGGCGCCACGCCGAAGGACGGCCCGAGCGCCGGAATCACGATCGCCGTGGCGCTCGCCTCGCTGGTGACCAAACAGATCGTCCGTTCCGACGTGGCGATGACCGGCGAGATCAGTCTGCGCGGCCGCGTGCTGCGCGTGGGAGGAATCAAGGAGAAGGTGCTGGCCGCCGCCCGCGCCGGATTGCGGCAAATGATTCTTCCTGAAGGAAACCGTAATGACTGGCAGGAAGTTCCCGAGGAGATCCGTAAAAAATTGAAAGTACATTTCATCGAGACCATCGGCGAAGGTCTTTCTCTCGCGCTGAAAAAATGATGAATGTCCGCCAATCCTTTCTAGCATTTCTGGTCGTCGGTCTGGCGCACCTTCCAATCGTCGCGGCAGAACGCAACCAGGAGGAGGATGCGGGCGATCCGATCGCGGGAGCACAGCTCGCGGCGCAAATGCGGCGGATGGTGCCCGCGACCAATGCCAGCTGGTCGGGCGTACTTGTTCGCAAGCTACCGGATTACACGCGCGAAAAGACATCGGTGACGTGCCGAATATTCGTGGAACCGGACAAGTGGTCGGCCGTTTACGACGCCGACGCGACGGATCGTTCTCCGGCTGAAAAATTAACCGTAATTCATCATGATGCAGGCAACGTGGAATATTTCCGATGGACCGCCGGGACGGACGGTCAGTTCAAAGGCGCTCCGATCAGGCTGCGCAGCGAGGAGACGATGGTGCCGTTTGCAGGGTCAGATTTTTATCTGAGCGACTTCGGCATGGAGTTCTTTCAGTGGCCGACGCAGTTGTTGTTCAAGGGCCAGATGAAACGAGGGCAACCGTGCTACGTGCTCGACAGCGTCAGCCCGCGACCCGACGGCAAGGGTTACTATCGCGTGCGTTCGTGGATCGAAAAGGAGCACCTCGGCCTGATGCAGGCGAACGCTTATGACTTGAACGGCAAACTTTTGAAGGAGTTTCGCACCGGCAGTTTCATCAAGGATGCCGCAGGTAACTACCAGCTGAAGGACATGGATATCACCGATCGCCGGAGCGGCGCGGAGACCGAGCTCAGGTTTGATGTAGACAGGTAATTAGTGTCCGGTTCGCGCCGGGGATTGGCTTTGACACCGGGCGGAAATCTCTGGACCGTCGGCGCACGTGAAAGAACAGAAGTTCCGCATTTTTCTGATCCCCTTGATTGCTGCTTTGGCGGTGTATTTCGTCGGATTTTACGGGGTCGAACACCTCCGCCATCGCAAGGGACCGTGGTCGGTTGACTTCGTCTCGACAAACCAGACTCCCGTGATCGTGGTGAACCAACCGGTGCTCGGCATTTCCGGGGTCACGATTATTCTGGCGGAGGAATCCGTTGCGAGCAGCTTCACGAATTCGACGGTCACGTTTGTTGATCCCCGCGAGGTTCCGTTTGCCGTCCCGCACGGACGGGTCGTATACTTGGACATGACGTTTCTTCCGGGCACGGTGACGTTCGATCTTCATGGACACGCGATTGAATTGATTCCCCGCGCCCTGCTGATCAACGGCCGGGAATATCCTTGGGAGAACAACTCGACAATTCTCCTGCAACCTGACGACAAAAAGAACCCCATCACTCCGGCTGAATTCATGGAACGAATCAAGGCCGCGAAAGAAAAAGAATCCCTGGAGAAGTAATCTCTCAAAAATAGACGGTTACGTCGGGATAACACCATGATCTCATGAACAAAGTTTGCCCGCCATTTTCCGCAACGATCCTGCTAGTTATCCTGATTTTTTCGCCTTCCGCCATAATCGGCGCCGAGCGCGTGCCGTGGACATCTTCCCGCATGTTTGGATCGCCCGAACCGCCGCTACCATATGTCGCAGAGCGCGTGATGCACGAGCACACGCTGATCAACACCACCGAACTCGATTTCGTTCCTGGCACGAGCTGGGCCGTGATTCTGGATCAGAACGGGGAGTTACACGGGGTCGATCGCAGGTCGCCAGAACCTCCCGTGCAAATTGCCGATTTGAGTGAGTTCACCGGCGGCAAGACCGAAGCCTACAGCATTGAGTTTCATCCGAACTGGAAGGAGAACCTCCATGTCTACGTCTCGCTTCTCGACCGGACACAGCGACCGCCACACGTGAACGTTGTTCGGTTTGAGCTTCACCCGACGAATCCTCCGACGCTCGCTATGGACTCGGCCAAACCCATCATCGATTGGGAAAGCACCGGCCACAACGGTTGCGATCTGCACTTTGGCCCCGACGGCTATCTCTACATTTCCGCTGGCGACGGGGAGGTGCCCGCGCCACCCGATCCCCGAAAAACCGGCCAGGCTGTTTCAGATTTTCTCGCGAGCATTCTGCGGATTGATGTCGATCACGAAGCCGAAGGAAAACCATATCGCGTTCCGTCGGACAATCCGTTTGTTGGCAAGGAAGGCGTGCGACCCGAAATCTGGGCGTACGGATTGCGCAATCCCTGGAAGATGAGTTTCGATCCGCGAGACGGCGCACTCTGGATCGGTGACGTGGGCTGGGAACTTTGGGAGATGGTTTTCCGTGTTGATCACGCTGGATTCAACGGCGGTTGGAGCATCGTTGAAGGCCCGCAATCGATTCATCCGAGCTGGCCGAAAGGGCCAACCCCCATCGAGGAACCGATTGTCAGCCATTCCCACAGTGAAGCAACCAGCATCACCGGCGGACTCGTGTATCGCGGTTCGCGCCTGCCGGAACTTCGCGACGCCTACATTTACGGTGACTGGGGCTCTGGGAAAATCTGGGCGCTCTGGTGGAAGGACGGGATCATCACAAAACATCAGGAGCTCGCCAGCACGCCGCATCGCATCGTTTCCTTCGCAGAAGACGAAGGCGGCGAACTGTTCTACATGGACTACCGCCACGGTGCTGTCTACCGACTGATGCCCAACACAGTTCCCGACGTTGAACAGGACTTCCCAATCCGCTTGAGTGCGACCGGCCTGTTTGCTTCAACTGCAAACTACGAACTCGCTCCCGGGGTCTATGAATTCGATGTCACCGCACCGATGTGGAATGACCACGCCACGGCTCAACGTGCCGTCGCATTTCCAGATCTGGAAAAGGCCGCGGTCACGCGGGACTATTTCGAAAGCCCGACGAATTCTGTGCTCGTCCGCACTCTCTCGATGGAAATGGAAGCGGGAAACCCAAAGTCCACGAAACGAATTGAAACACAGCTGCTGCACTTCACCGGCTTGGAATGGAACGGTTATTCATATCGTTGGAACGATGATCAAACGGATGCCCAGCTAGTGGCGAAGGATGGTGATTCGATCACGTTAAATGTCGCTGACGAAAAAGCGCCCGGCGGCGAACGCGTCCAAAAATGGCGGTTCCACGCGCGTGCCGAATGCAATCGCTGCCACACGGTTGCGTATCAAATGAAGCATGGAAACTTGAATGCCTTTTCGCCGGTGCAACTCGCGTCTTTGTCCCATGCCGATAATTCCACTGAACTCGATCGCCTGATCCAACTTGCTCTGATCGACGATTCCGCACGTGGCCCGGCGCAGCTGGTGGACCCGGCAGACGAGAGCGCGCCGTTGGCCCAACGCGCACGATCCTACCTCCACGGCAATTGTGCTCACTGTCATCGCCCCGGCTCGTCCGGTGCCGTCACGATGTACTGGCCAATCGAATTCAATGAGGAGCGCACCGGTGCATTCGGTATCGCACCGCAGCGGGGCACATTTGGAATTGCCGACGCGAGCATCATCGCTCCCAGCGCACCCGGTCACTCCGCCCTGCTCTATCGCATGTTGACGACCGGCACCGGGCGCATGCCGTTGATCGGATCGCACGAAGTTGACGAGGCTGGAGCCCAACTGCTCGGTGAATGGATTACCTCATTAGAAAGCAAGAGCAAAGACGACGCCTCGAAGAATGCAAACGCTGATTTGAACAACACAGCTTCAGCTATCAATGCCGCGCTTGAAACTGACAGCCTTCCTCCGGTAGAACGTGAAGCGTTGATCAAACTGGCGATGGCTTCAGACAAAATTTCAACACGAGATTTGTTTCAGCGGTTCCTTCCGCCGAGCGAACGGCGCCAGACCTTGGGCGCGGGTTTTGATCATCAGGTTGTTCTCACGCTCAGCGGAGATGCGAGCCGGGGCCGTGAACTGTTCTTCGGACAGGCTGGCCCGCAATGTTTCACCTGCCATCGCAAGAACGGCACTGGACGCGACTTTGGTCCGGACCTGTCGAAGGTTGGAAAAAGGTATTCGAAGGAGCTATTGCTGATACATATCGCGGATCCAAACAAGTTCGTTGATACCCCGTGGAAGGCGCACTCGATTGATACGACTAACGACGAAAACTACACCGGATTCATCAGCGACCAAAACGAAAAGAAGGTAACGATCAAGACCGCTCTCGGCACGGAGACCGAGATTTCACGTTCACGAATTTCGTCGGACAACGAGCTTACCATCAGCCTCATGCCCGAAGGCACACTCGGCAGTTTTACCCCGCAGGAAGCCGCTGATCTGTTGGAGTTCCTGGTGAACTGACGGGAAGAATCTCACGCAACGGCGCAAAGGGCGCCAGGTTTACCCGATCGGATCGCGGCGGGAAACGAAGCGCCACGCCGCTTTTGCCCGCGCAAAAAACCGGAAACTTTCGTGCTATATATCGGCCGTAAGAAAGGTGGGGAGAGTTCTCCGAACGATCCTGAGAGCGCAAGGACGGGCTGCGATCGACAGGCGTTTTTGACCGCAGGAAAGAGGTGTCTCCGCTACGCTCTACCACCGCATTCCAAAATCTGACGAACGCCAAAATTGCCAACGAAAGTCTGATCTCCGTCGGACATGGGGGTCGATTTTCACCGGCCAATCCTCGGATCTTCATCCACCGGCTTTTCACGCCAGCGGGGCAGTCCTTTTTCCCAGGCGAGCTGACACAGCAGATGACTTGAAACGGGGATGGTGAGCAGTTGGAAAAAGATCGCGAGAACGATCTTTAATCCGGTTCCTGATTCGGCCTGACTGAGGTGGAGATACAAGCCAACAAACATCAGGATGATCCCAAGCGTCATGGCCTTGGCGACGGCGTGGGAGCGACACAACACGTCGGGCAATCGGAGCAGACCGACTGCAGCGACCATGATGAAGAACGTTCCCCCGATCAGGCTCGTCGCGGTCAGAAACTCGAGAATCAGTGTCATGACTCGCCCCCCTCCAGTTCGTTGCTCCGTTTGGTTTCCGTTCGTTTCGATTTATCTCCATAAAGATAAAACACAAAAGCAACGGTTGTGAAGAAGCCGAGCAGCGACACGATGAGGATCGATTCAAGATACATCGGCGTATTCCATTTCACCGAGAGCAGAACCACCATTCCGACCACGCAGGTTGCGATCAGGTCAAACGCAAGAATGCGATCGATTACCGAGGGCCCGCGTCGCAGCCGAACCAGGGCGCAAACGATCGCCAAGGTCAGCGCGGCGAAACAGATGGAGATAACCATATTCATGCGCGGGAAAACTCCAGGATGGCCTGTCGCAGGTTTTGGTTGATCTGCCGGCGCACGGCAGCCGGATCCTCTGCCGCCAGCGCGTGCACCAAAACGGTTTTGAAATCTTCCGAAATCTGCACCGATGTGCTGCCCGGTGTCAGTGAGATACAATGGGTCAGGAGAAGAATCTCCCATCGATGCAGTCCGGAAACATCAAGCGTCAGAAAGTTGGGATGAAGTTCTTCTTTGGTCTGAAACAGGACGGTCCGTGCCAGGTCGATATTGGCAGCGACGAATTCTCGCAAGAAGATAAAACAGAACCGGACGAACCCTGTGACGCGTTTGACGTACTGATCTCGCGGCAGGACGTCACGGAACAACGAAAGCATCCCGAGCCCCATCAGGAATCCAATCACAAACGTCGCAATGCTGGGTTCCGAGCTGAGCAACCACCACATCACCGCAATGAGAACATTCAACGTGAGCGAGAACATGGTTAGCTGCCTCCTTTCCCACCAGCGCCGAGCACCAGTTGCACGTAGCCCGCTTGATCCAGCACACCTTCGGCGGCCTGAGTCGCGAGTTGAAGCACGCCCTCGGCACCAAACCCGATCCCCAGTGAAACAGCGCACATGCCGCCAATGATCCACACCATCGGCTTCCAACGCTTGTCATCGGTTCGCACCACAACGCCCTCCGACTCAGACCAGAATGCACCAAACCAAATCTTCACCATGCTGAACATGGTCAGAACACTGGCAACGATGGACGCAGCAATCAGCACGTAAGCACCTTCTCTCAGACCTTCGACAATGATCAAATATTTCCCCCAGAAACCGCTCAGCGGCGGGATACCGGCGAGTGAAAGTGCCTGAATCAAAAACACGATTCCGACCCACGGTGTCGCACGCCAGAGATGACCCATCTTGTTCAGATCATCGGTCCGGTTCAGCACTACCGCCACGCCACCAATCAGGAAGAGCGACGCCTTCACGATGATGTGGTGCATGATGTAAAAGATGCACGCGGCGATGCTCAACGGCGTGAACAAACCGATCGCCAACGCCATGAACCCGATCTGGCTCAGGATGTGGAATGAGAGAATACCCCGGACAAAATTACGCGAGATCGCCCCAACCACGGCGATGACCATCGTGAACCCCGCCAACCAGGCAATGAACGTGTGAACACCGTGCAGGTCGTGGGGCAGCACGGTTCCGAACATCCGCACTAAAACGTACACGCCAACCTTGGTGAGCATGCCCGAGTAGAGTCCCGCGAGTGGGGAGGGAAGAATGGGGTAACTGTTGGGCAGCCAGTAGTAGAGCGGAAAGAGCCCGGCCTTCGTGCCGAACACAATCAACAACAACAAGGCGAGCAAAACTACGCGTGGATCGCCCTGAAGTTCGGCGGATTTCTGAATCATTCCCGCGAAGTTCAGCGTACCAAATAAGCCGTAGGCCAGCCCGGCAGCGCAGATGAACAGAGTGCTCCCAAACAGATTGATCGCGAGATAGGGGTACGCTTGCTTGATGTCCCAGTCGTCCGCTTCCAAGGTGAGCAAAGCGTAGGAGGCGATCAGCATAATTTCGAACGCAACGAACAGGTTGAACAAATCCCCGGTGAGAAACGCGAGGTTGATTCCCGCAATCATGAATTGAATCAACGGGAGCCGCAGCGGGTGTTCGACTCGCGCAGGCGTTTCAACGCAGGAAAAGAGCACGCACGCCAGCGCTGTAAAAGTGCTCAGCACCAGCATGATTGACGCGAGGAGATCGGCAACGAGCGCGATCCCAACCTGTGCCGCCCATCCACCCGACGTAAGGACGAACGCGTGACCCTGCACATTCTGTGCAACGAGCCAAAGCGCGAGGAACAACTGAGCGACTGCCGACACGATGTTGACCGCGCGTTTGTCTTCCGTTTTCAGAACGAACAACGACACGACGCCGGTAATCAACGGCAACAGAAATGGAACGACTGCCCAGTTCACGATTTGGAATCCTCCTCTTCGAACATCTCCCGGGCGTTGGTCGTTTTCTGGTCAAGAAAGAGTCGGTACAACAGCGTGACCAAATAGGCTGTCACGCCGAACCCGATGACGATAGCCGTCAGAATCAACGCCTGCGGCAACGGATCAACCATCGGCACGCCCGACCCATCGACGATGGGTGCGACCTTGCCGTCGGGCCGGCCTGACATCGACAGCACGAGCAGATTGGCGGCATTCGAAAGCACGATGAAGCCGAACAGGATTCGAACGAAGTTGCGCTGAAGAATCAGCCAAGTCGCGCACGCGAACAGGATCCCGACGAGCAGAGCGGTTTCAATTTGCATCGCCGCCCTCCTTTTCCTGTTCCGGCCCAAGATCAATTGGATCTTCAACCGGCGAACTGTAGGGACGTTCACCTTCCGCGACCAATCCAGCGTGACCGTGCATGGACTGCGTCAGCACAAAAATAATTTTGCAGCAGATCCCGATCACGACGAGGTAAACACCAAGATCAAATATCATGGGCATGCCGACATGCAGTTCCCCGAAGAGCGGGACATCGTGCAGATGCCAGTTGAACTGCGTAAGGAACGGGTAATGAAACAACATCGGCGCGACACCACTTCCAATGGCTATCAACATCCCGATCGCGGCGATCTTGACGGGATCCACTCGCATGATGCGGCTCATTTCTTCGATTCCAATCGCGAGACTCAACAGAATTAACGAGGTCGCCGACGCGAGACCTGCGATGAAGCCACCGCCCGGCAGGTTGTGTCCCCGGAAAAACAGGCAAATCGCAAACACATTGATGATGAAGAACGCAAACCGAACGACGGCAGTGAAGATGTAAGAGCGTGGCTGACTCATGGACGATCCTCCTTTGAGTCGTGATCAATCCCAAATCCGGCCGGTCCCATCGGCCCACTGCGATACTCTTCCTTCGTTCGCTTATGGCGCATCAGGAGGCCGAGGCAACCGAGCGTGGTCACGAGCAATACCGCAATTTCACCGAGCGTATCGAGACCGCGAAAATCGACGAGCAGCGTGTTCACCGAGTTGCTTCCTGCGGCCAGAGGAAGCGTTTGATCCAGCACAAGATCGCCCACGCGATCACCGTTGCCACCGTCTCCGAACAGCACGACCAGCAGTGTCATCACAACACCAACAGCCAACGACAACGCAACGTTGAGAACGCGTATTCGGCGTGGGAGCGGTTTGGTTTTCTCATCAGATTCTGCCACGCTTTTAAATCGATTCAAAAGCAACAGCACAAGAATGAGGGTCACGGTTTCGACCAGAAGTTGGGTGAGCGCCAGATCTGGCGCCCGATAGAGCACGTAGTAAAAACTGATCAGAAATCCCGCAACAGAAAGGCAGATCAGCTGGGTCGTCCATGGGCGCAAGAGAATCACCCCGAAGACACTCGCCGCGATCAGAATGACGATAGCAACCCGCAACAAATTCGGATCAGAGTCTTCAAGCGCCACTGCGATGCTAGGACCTGCCACATTCAGGAGAACGCTGCCCAATGTAATCGTTGTGAAAGCAATAAGAATCGGGAGATAGGCCAGAGGATTATCAGCCTGTAGAAAGCGTGTCGTGCTTTTCGTCCATTTTGAAAACCATTCAAGACCTGAAGTAAACGCGAGATCGAATCGCAGCCACTTGGGAATTTCGTGATCATTTAGGTGCTTCCGATAAGCAATCGAATAGAAGACATAACCCAGAATGACCAACACCATACTGGTGAGGAATTCCCTTGTGATCCCGTGCCAGAGATGCACTTCGCCGTGGCCTTTGTTGTGCAATCCAGTAACTTCAAAGACCGTCAACATTTTCCCGAGCAATTGCGGGTAGACACCAAAGATGACCGTCAACGCCGCGAGGATGAGCGGCGGGACGAGCATGCCGCCGGGCGGTTTGTGGTAGTGCTTTTTGACCGTGTCCGATTCGTCGCCGAGAAAGATGCCGTGGAACAATCGCAGCGAAAACGCGACCTTGATCAGCGCGGACAACACGATCAACACGAGCGCATAAAGTCCGAGCAGATCGTGCTCTCGGAACGATCCGAAGATCTCCTTGAGCATGTATTCCTTGCTCACGAATCCGGTGGTCCCCGGCAGTCCGGCCATGCTCGCGCAGACGATCAAACAAATCCACCCGAGCAGCCGGGCGCGGTGCCACAATCCTCGAATTTTTCTGATGTCGCGGGAGCCGGTCGCGTGGTCAATGATCCCGACCACCATGAACAAACTGCCCTTGTAGAAAACGTGATTCAAGATGTGGAGATAATCGAAGTCCACACCTTCCGACGGCGCCATTCCGTAGTAACCGACCAGATAGCCGAGCTGGCAGATCGTTGAGTATGCGAGAATGGCCTTGAGGTCCACGGCAAGAAACGCGAGCACTGCACCAAGGAACATCGTTCCAAACGCGATGATCGACAGGAGCGGCATCCACCATTCACAGGCGTAAAAGATCGGGAACATACGACCGCACAAAAACACACCGAGCTTCACCATCGTCGCGGAATGCAGATACGCGCTTACGGGCGTCGGGGCGGCCATTGCGTTGGGCAGCCAGAACTGAAACGGGAACTGTGCGGACTTTCCAAACGCACCGACCATGGTCAGGAGCATCGCGATGTTCATCATGCCCATGGCGCCATCGGGCGGATTGGTCATCAGCTCCTGCAGATCCATCGTTCCCGCTTGAAGGTAGAGCAGGACGATGCCCGCCAGCATCACCAAGCCGGTCGACCCGGTGACGATCAGTGCCATGCGTGCGCCTGCCCGGCTTTCTTCCTTCTCGTGGTTGAACCCAATTAACAGGAACGACGCGATGCCGGTGAGCTCCCAAAAAATGAACAGCAACAGCAGGTTTCCAGAAAAAACGGTTCCGAGCATTGCCGACATGAAGAAGGAAAGATACGCGTAGAACCGGCCGTGTTCGCGATAATGATCGTCCAGATAGTAGGACGCGTAGAACATCACGAGGACGCCCATGATGCTGACGACCAGCCCGTAGAACACCGAAAGGCCATCGACGAGGAACGTCAGCGATAATCCGAGCGACGGCACCCATGGCCAGGAAAACTCAACGACGTCGTCAGCGAGGGGGATCAGGGAGATGACAGCGGAAGCCGTGAGGATCGCGAAGCCGAGTGCCACCCATCCCGTACGCGGACCGAGCCGTCGACCTATGCTGGGTAGCACCAGTGCGGCGAACATCGGTAGAAAAATTGCAATGAGGATGGCCACGATTCGATCCAGCGTTTAACGGCTCGGCTAGAATTAGAGGAAGTTTGCCGGAGAGGCAAACCCAAGTCGCGGATTTACTTTCGCGGAGGGCTTGTACTCGGGGGTTGTGATTAAGAGCATGATTAAGATTAGGAGGCGAAAGCGGTGTCGCCCTTGCGCCCGGCCACCGCAGTCCACATGGTCGATGCCTCAGGTAGGGCGGGAGAACGTGACCCCGCTGGCAGTTCCGAATTGTCAGATCACGGAATCCCAACCGGTCAGTAGAGGAACCACAGCGCTGCGCCGACGATGAATGTCGGGACAATGGCTCCCAACAGGAGACCCAACGGCGAAATCCCATCTTCGAAAAACCGGTTTAGGATCGATTGACCGGCCGGGTTCGGAGCGTTCGCAATGACCGTCAGGCCTCCCCCTGTCACAGCACCCGCGACAACGGCATGCTTTAACCCATCCGACAATTCCGGCACCAGCGTCGCAAGATAGGTGATCGAGGCGTTGTCATTGAAGGCAGTGAGCACGGTAGCCGTGGCAAACATTGGGAATTCACCCAGGCTGCCGAGAATCGGTTCAATCCACCACTGCTGCAGCCCACCGTGAATCACGAGTCCGGCGAGGAAGAAGCCAACGAGAATCGGGGACTTCAGTTCGAGTTTGAACTGGTAGTGTTCGGTCGCCTGATAAAACGCGAGGAAGAACAGGAATCCACCGAACAGGAAAACCGGATGGTGCGCATTGATAACCGCCCACCCCATGAACAGGATGTGCACGAACGTCACCCAGAACGGAACCGGTTCACTAATATCTTCCGGGTCGCTCCCGGCCCCGCTGACAAGCTTGTCGGAAACCATCGTGGCGAATTCGGACCGGAACGCGAAATAATAGGCGCTGTTGGCCGCGACGATTCCGACCGCCGCCTGCCAACCGAAGTGTTCAAACATGAACGGCAGGCTCCACTTCCAAACACCGGCCACCATCAAGATCGGCGGCGCGGCGAAATTGGTAAGTGTTCCGCCCACTGAAATATTGACGAACAGCAACCCCAGCGTGGCGTAAGCAAAACGTGCACGCGGCTTGAGCAGATAAAACTGTTTGGCAAGCAGCGACGCGCAGATCGTCATCGCAGCTGGCTCAGTAATGAACGAACCGAGCAGTGGACCCGCCGTGAGAATCGTGAACCACCAAGCAGCCGGACTCCCTCCCCCGAACGCAGCAATGCGGCGCATGGTTGCCTCCGCCGTGTTCAAGATGGGTTTGGTCGCGGAAAAGGCCATAATGATCACCACGAAAATGGGTTCTTCGTAATGCACCTTGTCGTCGATATACGTGATCGTGGAGTTCACTCCAAACTTCACCATCATCATGATGGTAAGCGGCAAGACCCAAATGCCGAACACCGCTTCAACTTCCCCCAGAAAATGAAAAATGGAGGCCCCGAAACTCACATCGTCTTTGGCCCCCTTGTAGCCCTTGGCGGCGGCGGTTCGACCGGTGGCTTGAATCTTCTTCTGGTGGCGCTCCTCGAGCACGTGTGAGTAGTGGCGGAACTTGTGGGTAAGGAAGGTGTGGATGATTGCCGCCAGAAACATCAGCGAGGCGATCAGGTTGAACGGTTCGATATCGATCCGGTGCTTGAGCTTCTCGACGACCGATGTCACGTGTGAGTCGTCATAGCTTTCAAGGGCCGGTGGGAACAGGAGATCCTCGTCGGGAGAGGAATGTTCGGCGGCGGAAACGTCCGGCAGCAGTGCCAGCAAAATGAACCCGCCCAACAGCCAGACCAGGCCTCGCGGAGATAACAAGCGGTTCAAATAGGATGTCGACGCAAACACGGCGCGGTTCTACCGACTTTGATCCCGTCGTGCAAGAGAGACCGGACGATTTTCGAATGCCTCTCATTTTAACCATGAAAGGTCACAAAACTTCCTGTCACCAGTCAATTGTGCGCGGCTGGTTTCCCAACGAAACGAACGATCGCCCAGCAAACAAGGGCCGCGATGACCAACGAAAACCATGGATTCAACCCCCACCCGGCCGGGATATAACCCAGAAACAACGCAACGGCTGCCGCGGCCAGCGCGTAGGGCATTTGCGTTCGGACGTGGGCCATTGGATCGCAGTCGCTGCTGACAGCCGAGACGATCGTGGTATCGCTGATCGGCGAACAATGGTCGCCGAAAACCGCACCGGCGAGAACCGCGCCGATCGTCGGAACGAGAACGGTGGCAGCACCGTCGGGCATGCCCAGCGCAACTGGAATCACGAGCGGCATGAGGATCGCCATCGTGCCCCAAGAAGTGCCAGTGCTAAACGAAATGACCGCGCCCAGCAAGAATGTCGCGGCGGGCAGCCAGCTAGGATTCATCGAGCCGCTCAAAAGTGACACCAGAAACTTCGCGGCCCCCATTTCCTTGATCACGCTGTTCAGCATCCACGCAAACACGAGAATGATCGCCGGCAGAAACATTTGATTCATCCCGTTGAAGAATGGTTTCACGACCGAAGCGCCCGCTGTTCTCGGAAGCGTCAACCGGTTTAGAACCATCGTGAGCACGACGGTTCCAGCGGTCGCCCACACGAACACCAGCACTGCGTTCGCATTGCCGAACGCGTCCGTCATCGCCCCGAAACTGATCGTGTTCAGCGTACCGCCCCCCTGAAAATAAAGCCCGGCAAAGACGCCGATGATCAACGTCGACAGACAAACCGCGATCGGCCAGATCTTTCCGTCCGACGTCCGGTCCGGTTTCGGCCGCGGTGCCGCGTGTGATCTGGCTTCGGCTTTTCGCATTTCACCAAAGTCCCGGCTGTACCAGATCACGAGAAACACGATGAGGAGCAGCAGGAGATTATAAAAACGATAGGGAAGGCTTTGAACGAGCAACGGGAACGCCGCGACGTCCGGTTGACCGGCGTTAGCAAATCCTTGTTGAATCACCGAAAGTTCATACGCGACCCACGTCGAGATCAACGAGAGTCCCGCGATCGGAGACGATGTGGAGTCGACGATGAACGCCAGTTTCTCCCGCGACATGCCCACGCGATCCGTGATCGGTCGCATCGATTTGCCCACCAGCATCGCATTGGCAAGACCGTCAATGAACAAGACCCAGCCCAGCCCAAACACACCCAGACCCGCACGGCGTTTCGTTTCGGATCCGCGCAACAACCGCGTCGCGAGCGCCTGCATGCCGCCGCCGACATTCATAAGCTCAACCAACCCGCCCATCATCAATGTAAACACGAGCACGCTGATGTTCCACGGATCGCTCAGCGACGGGAGGAGATGTTTTTCGAACAACGCCAGAAACGCGGCGAAAGGATTGCCGTCGCTCAACAACATGGCGCCCGCAAAAGCACCCGTGAAGAGGCTCACGTAAATGTTGCGGGTGATGAATGCCAGCGTGATCGCCAGCACGCTCGGCCAGATGGAGACCGCCCCGGACACGTTGAACGGCAGCAACAAGAACGTCGCCAGAAACGCCGCGATCGAAATCCATTGTGCCCGTTTGCTCATGTTCGCGGGGATTAAACCGTGCGGGCCCCGGCGTGGCGAGCGCGTTCGACGGGACGGGTTGCAAATCGAATGCTGGACCGAAGCGCCAACGGCGCGGCCTCATACCAGCCCGGGCTGATGCCCCGGGACCTTACGGCGTATCCGACCAGCCCTGTAGGGGCGATTCAAACCGAGACATGAAACGCCCCTACAGGGCTGGCCGGTACACCGAACTCCTCCGGAATGCGCAAAGCCGGACCGGTAACCATTCCGGCAAGCTGCCAAAACCACACTGGAGCGTGTTGGCAATATTGAATGATCCAGCCAGATGGAGCGTGCCGGGATTCGCCGAAGGCTCGCTCGGAGAGCTCACCCCACCTTTCCCGCGTTCGCCCAGATCTCCGACGTTCCATGATTGAAACATCGCGAATCCCGTTCATAGTCATTTCATGAGCTCAGAAGAATTGAATGATCAGGCAAAGGGTGCGCTCTATGGAGCATTCATCGGTGATGCGCTGGCGATGCCGGTCCACTGGTATTACGAGACGGACAAATTGAAGGCTGACTACGGCGAGGTGCTGGATTTCGTGAAGCCAAAGAATCCGCACACCGACAGTTTCATGGACTCCGCCAGCTACACGCCGCCCAACAAGAAGGGCGACATCCTCCACGATCAGGCAAAATGGTGGGGCAGGAAAGGAATCCACTATCACCAGTTTCTGGAAGCCGGTGAGAACACGTTGAACCTCCAGCTTGCCCATCAGGTATGGACAGGCATGCACGAAGACGACGGCTACGACGTCGACCGGCAGCTGAAGCGTTACATCGAATTTTTTGTGACCCCCGGCAGGCATCGCGACACTTACATCGAAGGGTGCCACCAACATTTCTTCGTCGAGTATTCCCAAGGACGGCATCCGATGCATTGTTCGAAGGAAGGCGAAAAACACATCGGCGGACTCGCCGCGCTCGCACCGATTCTGGCATTCTACCACGACAACCCGCAGGCCGGTCGAGTTGCCGCATTGCAACATCTGTACACCACGCATCTCGGTGAACAGATGACGCACGCGGCAAATTTCTTCTGCGAATCTTCAGCCGACCTTTTCGCGGGCAAACCGTTGAATGAAGTGATGCATGATCAGATCGCGAAAAACCCACTGCTCAAGTTTCCGCTCAACTCCATGCTCGAACTTGAGGACGAAGTGGTCGTTGGCAAAAATTTCAAAACATCAAGCAACGCGGATCAGGCGATTCCCTGCATCGCCTATCTGGCTTTGAAATATGGTGATCAACCCGAGACGGCCTTGATCAAAAATACAAATCTTGGCGGCGACAACTGCCATCGCGGAGCAGTGCTCGGCGCGCTGCTCGGTGCGGCGCACGGAATGAACGCATGGCCTGAACGATGGGTAAACGGGTTAAAGACTAACTTTGGCTGAACGATCACGTTTCACTAAAACGCAATTGATTCAGAGCCGTTCAAAAGACCTCGCGGCGGACCGGCAGCTCAGCCCTACCTGGCGGAATCGAATCCTGGATTGAAACGACAGGTGTTTTTGTTATCCTGAAAACGGTATGAAGAAAAGAAAGTGGGGAGTGGCGGTCATCGCAATTGTTGTCGTGCTTGCCTGGATATGGCTGGGCAGGAATGAAGATCGCCTTCTGTGGGTTCGTAGCTATGGAGCCAACATGGTGAGGACAGCTCTGTCACCAGAAGGCCGGTTGGTGGTTGTCGCTGCCAATCAGGTTGAAGTGATAGACGGCAATGGAGACGTAGAAACCATTCTGACGCGTCCCACGCAGATCCTTGAGTTTGTTGATCAGCATGACACCGGGTTTCTCATCGCCGACTGGCAAGTCGGCCAGAGCTGGTTGCGCAAGTACACCTGGGAGGGGCAATTGCTGTGGGAACAGACTGTAACCGGCCCCATCCGGCAGATCAAATCTTCGCCGGACGGCCATTTTGCCGGAGTCATCAATGGACGAGAACTGGTGCTGTTTGATCCGAACAGCGCGGTGATCTGGAAAAAATCTGAACCCGGTCGCTCGTACGAGTGCCTACCAAGCCCATGAAGTGAAAGGTCGGGAGCAACACCGTTCGGGAACTATTCAAATAGTGGATCTGGAGGGCAATCACGTGAACGCCGCGCAGTTGATGGACCCGTTCTTTACTACTCACCTCTCAGACTCAGGAACGCTGACGGCCCTGAAGGGAGACAAGGTTTCGCTGTTCGATTCTGAAGCCCGGCATCTTTGGACTGGTCATGCGCACGTTCCCGCCAACAGCAACAGACCAGTGAAAGTTCTCATGCCCGATTTCTCTGTGCACGTCAGTCAGCGAACCAATGTGATCATGGGACAACCCATCGGAACTGTTTCGATGTACGACTCAATGGGGAGCTCTCCTGGAGTTATCCGAGTATCGAGCAGATGCCAATGCGGAGGAGATCGAGCGGATCCGCGGGCGAACGAGAATTGATTTTCAGTTATCCAGATTTCTTTCCGGTAAGCATTGGAAGAGGTCATTCTCCGTTCATTGTTCCCGGTCACACGTGGATTGTGGATCTGAACTCAGACGGCAGCGTGAATTGGAAACAGAAAATCGCCGGTGTGCGCAGATGGGTGTCTGACTCAATGTGGGGGGTTCGGAACTTGAGCAGGCTGGGATTCCGCAGCGGGTTTCTTCCGAACACCCGACCGTTTCGTGACCGCGATGGCGTGGTGTACGTCATTGGGTACAATGGAAAGGACCCTGTGGTTCATGCCTATCGTGGTCGATGAAAAATGCGATCGGAGACTGGTCCGGGTCCGCCAAGTCGTTTAAACCCTATCCGGGTCAATCGAATGATTCATCTCCCAAGAGCGGCTTATTGGGGTCAACGGATTCCAAAACCACAATCAGTAAAGTACAGATTGGACCACCGATCAACGAACCCAGCCACCAACCCGCGCCGCTCCGGCCTTTGGACTGCGCCAGTCCGGCATTGATCAGTGACAACGTAAACCATCCCACCGCGTATTCTCCTGTGTTGTTCATAAATATTTTGGACCGGGTTTTGACCGGGCAACGAAGTCTCGTTCACTTACTTCACTGGTTCGGCTCCGGTCGCGGCGGCTTCCACAATTCTTCAGGTCCACGTTGACGCCATCAATCGCTGCAGAAATATCAGCGCGGCACCGGCGCCTTCCCGGAATGTCCCGCCCGGGCGGAAGCTGGAGACAGCGGAAAAATTTCATGTTCCAGTTTGGCGATCTACGAGGACTCCGTTGCGTCGTTAAAATGCTTTGTGCGACATTTCAAAACCGAAGTTCCAAAGTTATTAGCAGGGCGTTGCTGATGAAGTTGTAGGTGCCGTCGGCGGTTTGGCCCGCGAACTGTGCAGGTTGCGACGATGGCGTGCTACCGGTCACGACTCGATCCGGGCCATAGGCGAATTGATAGGCGATATCAAATCCGAAATGCTCCCCGTCGTAACCGGTGCCGATGCTGAACACGTGTCGGTTGAGATCCTCAGCCACAGGATTGTAGTAGGTGTCCGGAACAGAGTTCTCGCTGTAAACGTATCCGCCGCTCACCTGCCAGCCGTTCTTCAGATACCGCGTCACGCCGAATTCGTACAGCCAGCTCGATTGCCAGCCGAGCTTCACGTCGATGTTCTCCTGAACGGGAAACGGTGGTGCGGTTTCCTGTTTGATGGTGGTGCTTCCAAAGCTGCTCCAGTCGGTGTAATCCGCATTGAACTCCAGATTCCACTTTGGCGTGGGTCGATAGGAAACACCAAAGACAACGGTCAATGGAAACGTGTACTCCGCGCTGGCATCAATCTGAGTGGGTTGAATCACCGGCTGCTGCTCGAAGCCCGTGCTCCCTTCAGCGTTCAGCTGAGTCGTGCTGCGGAAGTTCACACCGAACGACAGTTGTTCCATCGGTTGCCAGAGCATGCCGAGGTTATAACCGACCATGATGCCGTCGCCTTCGAACTCAAAATAATTGGCGAAGGGCACCTGGTTTCGCAGCAGGCCCTGTTCGATATCCATCTTCGCATAGTTCACGGTGACGCCGCCACCGATGGAGAACTTCGGACCCACCTTCCACGCGAGAACCGGGTTCAACGTGATGTAGGTAACCGACCCCTCGATCCCAATCGTTCGGAAGCCGGTGTCCTGCGGCCAGGTAATTTTCCCGCCGAACGGCGAGTAGATTCCAAACCCGAACGTCAGCGGCAATTCCTTCAAGCCATACGTGGCGAAGAACTGCGGGACCGCGGCAAAGTTGTTTTGGAGTTCGTACGTTTTGCCCGCGTTCGGGGCCGTGGCGGGTGGTTGGTAATGAGAATTGTAGTAGGCTCCGTAGATACCTGATCGGGAACGCAGACCGGGCGGGAGCATCGCGATGCCCGCGGGGTTGTAGTAAATCGCCGAAGCATTGTTTGCGGTCGCCACAAACGCCTCGCCGCGAGCGGTGGCAAATGCGTCCTGGCTGACCAGGCGCAAACCGTTCGCCCAAAGCGATCCCGGTATCAATCCAACGATGGCGGCGGACAGGAGCTTCACGATTCTATTCCGCTTCATCATTGATGTTTCAGTCGGAGTCACCAGTTGGGTTGTGCACATCGCAAAGTCGATGGAGATACGGCGCGCGCGGGTCTTGAACAGAGTTGCCAGAAGTCAGCAGGGACGCACCGACCGCGGGCAGACTGCCTGATTCCGGGTTTACTTTTATCGGCGGGGCGTCAGGGTTGCAACGTGAAACGTCTGCTCCAAGCAGTGGTCCGGGTATTGTTGTTCGGATGTTTTGTCCAGAGCGTCCCCGCTGAGTTTACTTCGCTTCATGTTTTTGGAGACGGCGTGACCACCACGACGAATGGTCCTGGTGGGACGTACTATTATGGCAATCGTTTCACCAACGGTCGCGTCTGGGTGGAAGTCCTCGCGGAACGACAAGGATTAGAATTCAACTCCAGCTTCAACTGGTCTTACTTCGGGCACTACAGCCCGAACCTTGTCACAAACGTGACAAAATTCATCGCCCCACCTGACATCAACACGGCCCTGTTCGTGATTTGGATCAACAACGCCGACTTCGTCAGCAACCTCGCCAACTCCAACTTCGCTCCCTATCACAACAGCAATCTCGCGATCTGGACGGACGCCATCAGTCAGTCGGTGAGCAACCAGCAGGAGGCAGTCGAGATTCTCTACGCGAAGGGCGCACGGACAATCATCATGCCGAACGCGGTGGACATCACGAAGGTGCCCTACTACGTCGGCCTCCCGTCCGCCGACAAAGGGTTTCTGAGGGCCCGGGTGGTGGACTTCAACACCGGGTTTTCAAACATGGTCGATCAGGTGATGAACTCCCACCCCGGCACAACGATTCACGTGCCGGATGTTTTCGCATTGTTCGACGATGTCATCGCGCACCCGGACGATTACGGACTGGTGAACGCATTGGACAACGGACGCAGTGTGGATGCACTCAGTGATTTATCGTTGACCGACAAGTCTCTGGATGGCCCGGGTGCGAACTACATTTTCTGGGACTACCTCGACCCCACTGCGAAAGCCCATGCAATCATTGCCGATCTGGCACAGCAACTGATCGCTCCTGCGCGCATCGCCTCGATCGAGCCGCTCGCCGGAAGCAACTGTCTCGAATTGACGAATATCCCAATCGGCCTGAGCGGGTTCGTGGAGGGGTGCGGAGACTTCTCAGGCTGGGCGGTTGAATCGACAATACCCAGCACGAACGCGACCCAGACGATCATGGTTCCGGCGTCCAACCCCAAACAGTTCTACCGGCTTCGCTTCCCTCTCTCGTGGAACTGGCCATAGCATGCAGAGCCGGGTGCCCGCTGGCTGATGAGAGCCAAGGTAAACCAGCCGACCGCGTATTCTCCAGATTTGTTCATGAATTTGTGAAATGTCGCGCATCTCAAAACCGTCGCCGACCCGTGCTGACCGGGCAATGATAGAACCAGATACGTGCCGCAACAAGGCGTCGGACATCCTTGACTGACATGAGGGCGGCATGCCTGCCGTCCGGATTGGGCGGGCGGGACGGGGCGTTTTTTTAAGCGTCCGGCGCTGCGAGGCGTTTCTTCCGCTTCTGAATTTGCCCGCGGGCACCCACTCAGATTCAAGACAAAAAAGCGCCCCGGAAGGGGTGACTCCCGGGGCGCGTGAACAACCAACAGTTAGCGTTTTCCAACTAAGGTCGCAGGACCTCAATTCCGTTCAGCGTCAGATTGTAGTAACCCGACCACCCCAGAGCAGGTTCGAGCTGAATCAACATCGGACCGGAACCGTTTGTGACCGTGAACTCCCTGAAATCCGCCTTGTGCATCTGGCCTCCGGTATACCCCATGATATCGTAATACGGCAGGTCCGGATAGTTTAGCGGGTTCGAGTTGTTGATCCGGATGTGGAACAATTGATCTCCATAGGCCGACCAGCCGTAGAACTCGTTGAAGTGCAGCCTCACTTTTACCGTTTCACCGGGAAGCACATTCTTCAGCGTGTAGGTCAGCCAGCTGGTCGAATAGTAGTTCGCCCTCGCAGATTGATAAACCGCCTGTGGTGCGGGAGTGACGACTCCTGAGGTATTGACGGCGGTTGACGTGGAATTCTGGTAGGCATCTGTCGTGTAGACTATTTTTGAATTCCCAACCCAGCCCATATTATCCGCAAGCCACGGCGTCCGAGGATCTCCCGAACCGTACGGATAGTGAACAGAGCCACCGCAGTTAACCAGTTCAATGGCTTTTGTGCCCGTGGAATTCCGGCTGGTGGGTGAAGCCAGGCTGTTGCCGGCGGTGTCCTTCAACCCCGACGTCGAAACGGTAACCGAACCGGCTACCATTCCACCAGAATTCCATACCAACCGGTAGTCTGACGGAGACAGGCGAATGATTTTGGACGGATTGCTCGCCAACGTACCTTTGCCGCTTCCGCTGATGGTGTAAGAGGTGGGAACATATACGTTTCCGCCCATTGGTTCGCTAAATTTCAAATTGATCGAACGCGTGGTCTGTACACTCGCTGAAGTAAACGACGGAGCAGATGAATCGACCGTGGCTGCGGAGACTGCGGCGGCGGCGTTGAGCCGACCATAGCCGTAGCAGGTGTTTTGGCCGCCGGAATATGCTACCGTCGCGCTGTGAACCTTGTCCGCGCCATTGCGCAAGATATCTCGAACCTGCGTCGCGGTCAGGTTGCCATTTCTCGAAAGGACAAGTGCCGCAACGGATGCTGCCAAAGGTGATGCGAACGAAGTTCCACTTTGCCAAGTGTAATCCTGGCTTCCAGAAAAACCGTTGTAATCGGCCCGGTAGTCCCAGTCAGTGGATGCACCCACCGCAATTGTTGTGGTTAACGAAGCAGGATAACTTATCGTGGGATCGTCATTTCCACCCCAGCCATACTGATCCCAGAGGATGTTGGTAACCCACGTGCTGCCGTTCCACTGTAAGCGTGACACCAAGCTCCCCTGTTCATGAGAGTCGTAGATGCCGTAGCATGGCGTGCTATGAGATCTATGACTGAGTCGGATTCTTCGTCCGCGCCCTCCCTGATCAAGACTGATGCGCTGGGGCGCATGCGCACTTCACCCGAGCGCCGGGAGATGCTCCTGCGGGAGTTTGAGCGGAGCGGCCTGTCCGGGGCGGCGTTCGCCGCCCTGGTCGGCATCAAGTATCAGACGTTTGCAGGTTGGCGGCAGCGGCGGGCCAGAGGGCGCAGGTCCGGGGCGGTTGCCAGGGTCC
>Ga0209390_10000673_pt1 | contig 67725 bp, 56 predicted proteins | sample BON01_FD_187212 | JGI IMG/M metagenome (GOLD analysis project Ga0209390, IMG submission 187212) | Freshwater microbial communities from Lake Bonney liftoff mats and glacier meltwater in Antarctica - BON-01 (SPAdes) (version 2) | ecosystem: Environmental > Aquatic > Freshwater > Ice > Glacier...
GGACCTGAGGTGCGCGACAAATAGCAGTTTCGAGGAAATTCGGAGATTTTTCAGAGGAGGATTTTGTTGTCAGCGGAAGACTTCGTTTGACCCGACTCGGAGAGGAGGACGGCTGCACAAAGTGCAGCCGTGAGAAAGCCTCCTCTCCGAGTCGGGTCAAACGATGCGTTCCCCTTCCGGAATAGAACTCACCTAAAAATTTTTGAGCCAGATTCCTATTTGTCGCGCACCCCAGGCAGGACCTACCGAAATCCACGACTGCAGCCCCTGACGATGCCCGTCTTTCCAGATGTTGCTTTTGAGTGGGCATCGTCGTGGAGGAAGCCGCCAGAACTTTCGGAATGCTGGCTTTTCATGCAAAATACCGAAACGCTGGGCGCGTTCCGCGACGAAATGAGTCACAATCCGGGCTGTTGCGGAGCGGCGCAGATCAGCCATGTCCACAGGTTCGAGTACCCCGCCCGCGTTTCAGAACTCACGAAAAAGAGATCCGACATTTTTTCTTCACTGATCACTGAGCTCGAAGACCATCCGGAGCTGCACCAGCGAGTCCTGGCGGTGCTGCATGTGATTCCGGACCACGTGCAGCGCGACTTTATCGAAGATCCTCGGTTCCGCGTCACCATCGACAACTACGTCCCCGGCCAGGGCTGGACGTTGTATATGCCGACACCCGGGCCGATCGGCAGTGGTACTCGCTGCGTGGTTCTGCGACTGAAGTTGTCCCACTGTTCCGAAGCGTTTGCTCATTATGTGATCGCCCATGAGTTCGCTCATGCGTTTTTGCGCAACGGCCCGTGGGGCGAAATTCTGGACGTCGAAGAAGCAGCCGATGCGCTCGCCGCCACCTGGGGCTTTCGACGACCGGAAAATTCCATCGCCTGAACACCGCTCCCACCACCGGGCCCGAGTCAAATGCCGTGGACTTATACGTCACTCAGGGTGACAATAATGACTCAGTCGCGATCGCTTCCGTTTAACCCGACTCGAAGAGGAGGCGGTGGTCCGGGAAGCCTCCTCTTCGAGTCGGGTTAAACGATTTAATAGTAATGGCATTGGAACACGCCCCGATGGCCCAACGGCCTCTGCACCGCGCCAGCTACGGCAGCTTGAACTCAACACGAATGTCGGTTTGCGAAACCATGGGCCACTGAGCATCCTGCAGCGCAGTCGCTGTGAGTGTCAGAGTCCACTCACCGGCCAGCTTGTTATCCGCCTGAGACTCGATCCGCAGGATGCCAGTGGACTGGTCGGCGGCAATGGTGACAGGTTCGGACCTGAGAATTCCCTGAGCTTCCCCCGGAATATCAAGTGTCACAGTCACGGGTAGAGTAAGTTTCGGTGACCGTGAAACCGTCACTGGGATCTCCACGACAGAACCAATCGGACTGACGGAATCGTTATTGGCCGCCGTGAGCTTCAAAAGTGCGCCTTCCATAATCATGGTGATGCGAGCGTTGCCAGGCTTTGTCAGATAACGGATTGTGCCTTTGGGATCCGGCACTGCGACAACTCCATGCACGATGATGCGACGAGTCAAATCCATGGGCAGCCATTCCGGAAGAAAGACCGGATACCACGCCTTCGTTTGATCCGGAGGCACCAGCAGAATCGGGCCGCGAGTTCCCATACGCTGACGATCCTGTTTGGCTGTCATCTCAATCTGGATTTCTCCGGTAAAGCCATCCTTTCGTACCAGGTCCAGCTCCGCAAGATAGGTCGTGCCACGATGGACATCGCGCTGACGTTCCTTATCGACAACGAGCACTTCGATCGGCGCGGGCATCGTCATGGCGAGCAGGATGTGAGGAATGTCGCGGTCGGCTGCGTTGAGCGGATTCAGAACTCCGGACGCTGCGGCCGCTGCGGCCGTGGCAGTTCGCGAAATCGGAGTGCCATCAATGGCGGCCGTGCCGGAAATTCGAATCACCGCTGCGACGACAGCCGCATCTTTCGCAGACTCAAGGCTGACTTTGGCGTCTGCTTTGCCAGCCGGAATGATCCAGTCACCCGACGCACTCACGCCTTCCGGCAGGGCTTCCGGCTTCAAGGAAATCTCACCGTCAAAACCGCCCGTTCGAATGGCCTTCACGGTGATCTCTGCCTTGCCCCCAAGCGGAAGATTGACGATCTGCGGAGCTGACAGTGAAAAGTCGGCGGACTCCCGAGCCAGCTGTAAACGATACGTCGTGTTGACCGCATCTTCAGAGACAGAGATCGCTCGCACAATCGCCGTAAACGTGCCCGAGGTTGCGGCCTGAAATTGGAGTGAGGCATCACTGTTGACTGAGCCATCGTCGTTATCGGCAACCGGCTTTCCTTCGCCGTCAAGAACTTCCAGAGCCACATCCAGATCGGACAGAAGAGCGCGTGCCTGCACATCCAGAGACCAGCGTTCGCCCATCGTCACGGGCCACGAGTACCGGTGAATCTTTGCAGGACCGATAAATCGTCCGGTGACGGCTGCTGGCGCGGACACCGGCTGAGACTGGGCCACATTGCCTGGATCCTGAACCGTCTGCACAGCCTCGGGAAGATTCGACAGAGGAATCTGCACTGGGATTTCACCGGCAGGCGTTTTCAAAATGTAGTTTTGTAATGACTGGTTGATGTCACTGGAAATGGCCACTTCGGCTCGCACAGATTCGATGATGTTGGTGCCCGAATTCAGGCCGGGGCCAAAGAATTCCAGCGTGGTCGATGTTCCGCGTTGCGCCATAGCCGGCAGCATTCCCAGAACTCGGGGGCCGGTCGCAAGAGTCAGTCGATAAACGTACGCGCGATCACCTCGAAAATCGAGATCATTAACACTGACGGTGTAGAGCGTTCCGGCAATTGCGGCAAATGTGATCCGCCCATCAAGGCCTGCCGTGTCAACGAAATCGGCGATCAGAGTACCGGCCGCATCACGAACCTGAAGCACGCCATTGAAATCCGAACCCAGTCGCCGGGCCATCAGCTCCACGGTGATCAGCTGGTCCTTTTCTGTTTGCAATTCATAGCGATCGACTTCGGTGAGTCGGCTCAGGCGGCCGGAAACTGCAACCGGCAATGTTTCGAGTCGCTGTGGGAGATCGCGGGATCTGCTTTCGGTAATTTCATGACCGCGGCTCACATAAAACATCGCGGTCTCCGACGCACCGTTGGCGTTCGCAACCTGCCAGCGGACGAGACCATCAGGCATGTCGGCGGGTATCAGGATCTTTCCGGCGACCTCGCGCGGGATCGGCATCGCAGGAAGACTGGTGCGTGGTCCGAACCAGAAGGGTGGCGGTGGAACCACATAGTCGCCAGGCTGGCCCGCTGGCTGAAGCTGAACTCGGCCATCATGCACAAACCACTGCAGGTCAATCGTGAAGTCATAGCCGCCCAGATCGACCGTCGCGGTCTCACCGGCTCGCACAACGGGAGGATAAACATATCCCAGGCTCGGCGGCTTCTGCGCGATTGCGGAGGACAGCGTTGCTGTCGTTGCCAGAATAACGATCAGGAACTGACACAGGCAGGCAGAGGTTCGAAAAGGCATCAGAGATGGCTCGCTCATACGGACGGCAGGCAATGCGGGGATGCGTATCCTACTCGCATTGCGAGCGGCGAACAAAACGTTTCGGCCAGTGTGGAGCAAAGGATCGGCGAAACTCGCAAGGCGCCGGGCCATCTGCTCAGTGGCGATTCCAGGGCATCCGGGCGAAAATTTTGTACCATCCGCAGAAGCGGGTCACTCCAGAAAAAATGAGTCCAAGGCCCATAAAGATTCCCAGCCCAATTCCCAGCAGCCGAGTGGCTTCAAACACCCCCAGCGCGCTGCTGACAACTACCAGTATCCCATTGCCAATGCTGGCCTGTCGTTCAAGGGAAATGGACATTCGAAGTGGCTCGCCTGTGAGATCGGATAACCAACAGCTACCTCTGATGAATCTCGCAGGATGATGCGCCTGGTTCATGATCAAGGTCAAGTGCATTTAGTCGCAACTTCCCCGGAACTTAATCTCGCAGGGTTTTGTGATCCCAGTAGGAAAAATTGGCAGCTATTGGGTCAGGTATTTAGAACGGTGCCTGAAGAGAATCCAGGTACTCACCGGCACCGCATACAACCATGAGACGCCGCAGTAAGCAATGCTCAGGCCGTAAGGGCCGGATGTGGAGCCAAAACGCCATATTGCAGACGCCATCAGGCAACTCGCCAGCACGCTGATCAGCAGAAACGGATCTGTTTTGAAGAGGCGAACATAACTCTGTTCCGCAATTGCCAAAGTCCATCCGACAAGGCCAATTGCAAAGAACAGGATTGTTGTGGGCGAAACAAAACGGCTGAAAAGATCCATTCCGACAAATTGTGAGCCATAAAGTGCTACGGAGAATGCAGTCATCCCGCCAAGAAAAACAGCCACAGAAAGCACAGAGGCTCGCAACATTTCTCGCTCCAACTGACGGTGTTTACCAGAAGCAAGCAGGCCACCGAAATGCGGCAGGCGAGTTTGAAGCCATGCAAGACTTGCACCCTGCACTGTTGTCAGCAGCTGCCATGTCAGGCCAATCTGTCCAGCCGCAACTTCACCATGAAATCGAAATGTCACCGGCACAATGAACCACGTTGCGAAATAGCTGCAAACGGATTGAATGGCCAGTCGCCATTGCAGCGGCCAAAGTTCGGTCTTCCAGTCGAGATGACCACCATGGCGAGTTGAAGCCAGGTCAGTCAGCATTCGCCCGTACTCCCCGTAAACGATCTTCAGTTCCCAGATGAGCCTGACCAGATTGGAAACCACGAGAGTCCAAAGACCAAATCCGGACGCCATGCTGATCCAGACACAAATGCTTCCGGTTATCGACTGTGAAAACCGCATTCGGTTCACCGCAACTACCTGATTACAGCCCTCAAGAATCGCGATCCTCGGTACAAACAGCATTGATGTGGAATTGAGCGCCACACAGATCACCCAGGGCAGCAGCCAGTCCTGCTGAATCCAGCGCCCGTCGATACGATGACCCCACATCAGATAAATCCCAAGCGGTGTGACCAGAAGCAGGAACGCAGTCCCACACCAGGAATACCACCAACATCCGAATCGATGGATTTCCGCCAGCCTTCCTTTCGACTCAACAGGACCGGAGATACAGCCCCCCACAACTGCAAGATGGGCCCATTCGTGACTGGCCAGCAACACGATAATCCCGCTGAGTCCAAGATCCAGAAAACCCTGAATCGCCAGAAGACTTACGATGGTGTAATAGTAACCCTGCAGTTCCCTGGAGAAAAAATGTGTCATCAGGATGACAGTGCCAGTCGCTGCGAAAACCTGCCACAAGCGTGCGGATACCGAAAAGGCGATGGCTTCATCCAGCCCAATAGCCCTGGCGGCGGACGTAACAGATGCCGCGACGGATTTGCGAAACTCCAAGGGGACCTCTTTTGTATGAATTGGCACTCACGCGACAGTGAAGTCGTACGAAGAAACGACGCATTAGCATCAGACGCAATCGCAGAGATTTACCGATGTCGTGGATATTTTCGAATGCCTTCCAGTTTAATTCGCCGTCATCATACAACAAAATCAGAGCACCGCATCCATCAACTCAAGAAGGCGTCTGCGCGTATCCGTGGCAGAATGGTGGAGAATCACGTACTTTTTTCCATTCAGTCCAAGACTCCTGGCTTCGCTGGAATCATCCCACAGCCTGGCCACTTCGCGTGCCATCTGAGCGATATCACCATCACAAACAATTCCGGCATGGTGCTCGGCAATAAAACCCGGGTCGGCTTCGAGAGTCACAATTGGAACTGAGGACGCCGCGGCCTGCAGGAACACGTTTGGAAAACCCTCAAATTCCTTGCTGCCCGTACTAATGAACATTGCGGATTGACGAAACATGCAGGGGATCTCGCCGAATGGTACTCGCTCGATGATCTCAACATTCGCAGGACATTTCCTTCGCACTTCCGCTGCGACTATCTCGTCGTGTGTATTCATCACCATCACAAAACGCACGTGAGGACAGGCTCCGGCAACCTGCAACAGTAGTTCCGGTCGTTTGTGATGCCGTTCGGAACGACCGATCCACAGAACAAAGCGTGGAGGAATTTGAGCTCTCAAGGACTTCGAAAGAATTCCCGTCTCCAGTCTTCTTTTCCAGTCCTCATGATCAAACGGATTAGGAAATATGATGGAGTCTCTGCCAAAACGATCGGCAAGCATTCTTTGCTGAAGAACTGTCTGGCAGGCAATCAGGTCTGCATTTCTGATGGAATCGACGCAACGGTGTCCGACGTCCCCGTACTTGTTCACAAATCCCGGAACGTTGATATAGCGTTCATCAAGGTCAGCATCAGAAACCACAAACAGCACCGTCCTGCGGAATTGTTTTCGCGCCGCTTCAAAGACATTGGCTGTCCGTTCACTTGTTCCTGTGCAGCAGAAAACTTCGCTGTCGATAGTTTCTGTCAGCCAATCAAAATGAAAGTGTGAGGTTGATTTGTTCCCGAACAGGTTAGCCGCGAAAAGCAGAGGAATTTGCCAGACAAGACTGGGGTGCCACCTTCGGATGGACAGCCAGGGAAAAGAACCAGACATCGAGACATGTTCGGAAAAAAAACGCCTGATCCGAAACAACCGATCAACTCTCGTGACAACCGTGAAACCATCGACATTCTGAACGGGACGAGGTCTGGAATCGCGTACTACGACTATGACCCGCACCTCCGGAGCCATGGCAAGAGCGCGAGCCATCAATACCACCTGCGTTTCTGCTCCGCCGATACTGCCCAAACCATCCGGGAAGATCAGTGAAACGGCATCAAATGCAACAAAGCACAGGGAACGCTTGTTTTTATGCAAAGACTGGGACACTTTTGATCGTTGCGTATTCCGGGATTCTGGCGAAGGATAATTTCAGCACACAGGTCCGCGAGACGGGACGATGAACCTTTTGACCAACCAAACAGCGAAGGCATAGGGCCAGTTTATCGCAAAGAAGCAGCCGGTTGCAAAATCTGTCGCAAAAAGTTTCCAAAGAAACAGCGGATGTCGGAAGACGGAGCCAGAAAACCTCCCCGCACGCATGGACTGCAGCCATGATATGGCGACTCTTTCTGCGCCTTCACGAATTCGGCTGCGATCGACATTCACGCCGCTGCGGATCTGATGCTGGACACCAAGGCTTTCCAGCTCAAGAGTTCCGCTGGACGCAGTACCGTGGCGCCGAGTGTTGGTGTGAATTCTCGTCGCACTCAGTACTTGAGCAACATAATAAACATCACTTATCAACAGCATCCTGCACCATTGCAGCCAGTCACCGGCCAATCGAAACTCGGTAGGGGCGGGGCCCACCATCTCGTAAAGATGCCGCCGAAAGACGACCGCACTGGCACTGACAATGAGATTGCTAAAATACAGCGGACCGCTGACAAACGGCGGCCCCTTCATCTGAAAATCGCATTGCCATATTGTGTTCTCTGGGTGAGCAGTGGTCTCCGAAAGAACAGTTCCCTCTTCGTCGATTCTCTGCGAACAACAAAAAGCCAGTCCGATGGATTGATCGCGATCCAGGATCCCTGCAAGTACTTCCAGGAACTGTAGTGACGCGACGTCGTCAGATTCGGCGATCCAGATCAACTCTCCTCGGGCTTCGCTCAGCCCACGATTCCATTGTACGAAAGGACTGCCAGTGTTTGCGTCGTTCCTGATGACCCTGACCCTCGGGTGATGCAAGAATGTTTCCAGAAACTCACCACTCCCGTCAGGAGAGGCATCGTCAAGCAGAATAAGTTCGAAATCCTGTCGCGTTTGATTCAGGATCGTCTCCATACGCATCGGCAGAAACCGGCGATGGTTGTAAGACGGGACAATGACGGAAATATGGGGGTTCAACGTCATCTCCGAAGATCACTATATATTTCGTGTCGACCTGATCCTTCGCCGCTACTCGTTCGCGTCAGAAAAAATGCAGCGCGGCCCGCCCATGCGGGGATGTGATGGGCTCTGCTCATGGACTCAAACTGTTGTAATTCTGCTGAGTCAAAAACAGAAGCCAACGGACGCTGGCGATTCTGAGTATCGTCGTACAAACTCAGGTTTCGTCGATAAAGTTCACTGGCGGCGTAAGTGAAAATATCGGACTCGTATTGGATACATCGGATCGAAAGGCCAGCTTGTTCAGCCGCCAGTTTCAGGCTCATCTCAGTATGCAGCACAAAATGCCGTGGAGCATCGATTTCAGCCCAGTCTGTTCCGTATGTCTTCCAGGGCCCGCGTGAAACAATCGGGATTCGCACCATGCAATGACCGTCTGGGGCAAGCTTCCGGCTGATCTGATGCAGTGTATCCAGTTGATTTGGCACATGCTCCAGCGCGTGATGCAGCGTAATCAAATCAAATCCGGAATCAGAAAGCTCGGAAAGCTGACAGGCATGGATTTTGACCGGACCGGAACAGTCGTCTTCCCGAAGATAGGGGTCGACTCCGGTCAGATTGATAAACCCCAGGGCATCCAGCTGCGACAGGTGCCACCCTTGCCCGCAACCGACATCCAGAATCCGCGCGGAATGAGATTTCACTGAGGTGTGCCGTAGCCAGTTTCTCCAGACGCTGGCATCTTCGTTTGGGTATCGGTTCGCAATAAACCCTGCCACTCCACCGCGATTGAGGCACGCCGCGCGGTCACGATATTTTTTCAGCCAGCGGCGAAACTCATTTCGCGGAACCAGAGTCGATCGAGTCGCACCTAACGAATAATATTTTTCCGCGGGATAGTACTGCGACAGGTCATTCGGTGGATCCCGAAGACTCAGGCAGCTACAGAGATCACATTCAAAATAATGAAACACCTCTCGTGTGCCGAACATCATTTCACGCACACTATGAGTCTGTCCCGTTTCACATTGGCAGATGAGGCATACCAATCATCGATCCTTTAAAGGCCGGTCTTCTGAAACTATCCTACGTTCACTGCCCAGCCGCAGCGATCTTCTGCCAGTACACCCCGCCCCAGTCAATCCGAACGATTTCTTCATTGATATCGTGATCCTGTCGAAAATCATGAACGGCTTCCTTGCAGGCTGGCACCGCACCATAGTCGTCAACAATCAAATAGCCACCGACCGACAGTTTGGGATAAAGATGCTTCAGTCCGTCCATCGTCGATTCGTACATATCGCCGTCAAGCCTGAGAATAGCCAGTTTCTTTATCGGCGCCGCTGGCAGGGTATCTCTGAACCAGCCTTTCAGAAATTGAACCTGATCATCCAGAAGGCCATACTTTCGAAAGTTCTCCTCGACACTTTCCATGCTTACAGCCAACTCTTTATGCGTGTGATGTGTATCACCTTTATCCTTCGGGTAGATGTTCTCATCCGGCTCAGGTAAGCCCTCAAATGAATCGGCAACCCAGACAACTCTTGAGGTATCTCCAAAGGCTTTCAGTATGGCCCGCATAAAAATTGTCGCTCCACCACGCCAGACTCCGGTTTCGATGAAATCCCCTGGGATCCGGTTTTCGAGGACATCCTGAATACACTGCTGAAGATTGTCCAGCCTTTTCCTGCCGATCATTGTGTGAGCCATCGGCGACCAGTCTGTTCCATTCATCCGCTTCTGGTCGTCGTACTCATACGGGACAACAACGCGAGCACCAACTCCGCGAAGCAGTGGCTGCAGGACATGACGGAAAAGCAGTCGTTTATACGTTCTGGACGGCACAAGATCTCTGACTTCACTGCTCGAATAAATCGAGTTCATCAGACATCGTTTTAACAGATCCAGATACAATTCTGTTCCCGCATCCAATCTGAAATCCTCGCCATGAAACAGCATCTTCATGCTTTGAAACACGGCGGCAGATTTGCCGCAACGTGTCGTTCGTCCGAAAGTCACTCCGAGGCGTCCAAATGCCGGAGTCAGAAACAATCGGCCATCCTCGCTCCTCATATGCTACGAATAACCGGAGCCGCATACCAGCACTGCCTTCAGTCAGCTGTACAAATCTCCAACGAAATGAGCACTTTGTGACGACTAAGCAGGCTGCTGCAGCACCGTTCCACCGCTCCTTATCAAGGGTCCCAACCCGGAACAACCATTGCTCGGTCAGTCCTCGGACTGCTAACGGAGGATCGCCGGCTGGAGAATTCTCATTCTCCCACTGTTTCGATTTGTTGGACTGGACGTCAAAATGGCCCTGCAGACGGCTGCACAGAGACTTTTCGGATTACTCAGCCCATTCGTCAAACTTTTTGGGGACGACCCATGCGGCTTGAGATATCCGTTGGCAGTCTTGTTGATTACGCTGCTCGAAATAGATTTTGTCCGGCAGTGATTCGCGGTATGATTCGGAATCAGGTGAGCGACTGTCTGCGGCCTTGACAGCGATGCTGGATCGAATGATTTGGAGACGAGAGATGCGGATTTTCCTGCTGCTGCTAAGTCTGTTTTTTTACAGCCATTCGATTGCAAATGCGGCTGGCAAAACCACTGGAATTGCAAGATACGATGAAGCCGTTGCAAGCAGCGTTCGTTACCTGCATTCACAGGCTGGGAACATTCCGGAACGTGAATCCAGCCTGGTGGCGTATGCGCTTGTCAAGGCTGGTGAGCCTGCAGAGGACGAACTGGTACAGCACGGAATCCGAGATGCACTGGCGCGAGCGGAAGCGGGACATTCAGGTTATGACCACATTTATCAGTCCGGCGTCGACGCTCTCCTGCTGGCTGAAGTCAATCCCGAGGAGCATCTTCCTGCTTTACAAAAAATCGCCAACTATGTTGCTTCCAAACAGCACACAAGCGGCGGATGGTCTGAATCCTCGACCAACTCCGACACCAGCATGGCTCAGTATGCCATGCTGGCCTTGTGGGCCGCGAAAGGTGCAGGGGCAAATGTCTCCCCGGAAGTCATTGAACGAAGTCTGAACTGGCACATGGAAAGCGGCAACCAGGACGGAAGTTGGGGATATCGACCGGAAGGGGCAAATCGAACACCGACACACAACATGGCAATGGCCGGGGCCGCAAGTATGGGAATAGGCCGACTGTTGCTGTATGGCCCCAAGACTCAGCTGAAACGAAAAGAACCCACGGAAAAGGCATTCGGCGTTCTGGAAAAAGTTGAAGACGAACCCACAGAAAAACAGCTGTCTGTTTTCCCGGACTATCGCCCTCGAATTTCAGCCAGCACCATTGATGCCCGAATCACACGCGCCTTCAACTGGATTGAAGTTCGTTTTCCACCTCCTCAACGCGAGAATGACGTCCTTTTCCCTTACTACCTCTTTTACGCACTCGAAAGAGCGGCAGCATTGTATGAACTCGACGAAGTCAATGGCCGAAACTGGTATGAAACCTACGGAGATATTCTGCTTTCAATGCGAAGTCCGGAAGGCATCTTCGATCGTGACAGCAAGCAACATTCTTCGACAACAATCGGAACTTCATTTGCCATTCTTTATTTCATGAAGTCGACTCAGCAGACGCTCGACAAGCAATACGGCATTGGGCGTCAGCAGGGGAAACGGGGTAATCCGTTTGGTGACAAGGAAGTGAAACGCGAGCCTACAGAACTGGATCTGCTGATTGATGACATTTCGAAAATGGATTTTGCGTCTCTGGATGAAACGCCGCCGGAGATTGCCGATGAGATCGTTCGAAGCGTAATCTCAATCGATGATCCGGAGAAACTCGTCGGGCAGACGGATAAACTGAAAAGTCTGATGAAGCACCCCAATCCCGATGTGCGAAAAGCGGCCGTCTGGGCTCTCGGGCGAACGGGGGATTTCAACCTGATTCCGCTGATGCTGGACGGTATTCGCGATCCCTCCATCGACGTGAACGTGGAAGCCATTGCCGCTTTGCGTTATATCGCGCGAAAGCCCAAAGGCTTTAATGAAACACTCGATCCGTTTAAAGAACTGCCTGAGACGGCGACGCCTGAGGAACGACTCCGCGTGGCCAACGAATGGCGGCAGAAGGCGATCAATTCCTGGTCCAGTTGGTATTTCCGCGTTCGGCCTCACGAAGAACAGGACAGCTTTGATCAGTTGCAGCTGGCAGTGCCGCTGAATTCAAAGAAATAAGAACGCCTGAAGACCTTGAAAAACAGGCACTGGCACTCACTCTGTAGCGGGACGTGCCAGGCGTTCCGGCCAATCACGTCCGCCGCACGCGAGTGCCAGGTTTATTCGCTGGCGACGATCAATGTGCGCCCAGGTACGCCTTCCGCACCTCATCGCTGTTGGCAAGATCAGCGGCGGGGCCCTCCATTTCGATGGAACCCACTTCAATCACGTAGGCTCGGTGAGCCACCTTCAACGCCATTGCGGCGTTCTGTTCGACGAGCAGAATGGTGGTGCCTGTTTTGTTGATCTCGCGAATCACCTGAAAAATCGTCTGCACAACTTGGGGAGCAAGTCCCAGCGACGGTTCGTCCAGCATCAGAAGTTTTGGTCTGGCCAGTAAGGCTCGCGCGATGGCGACCATCTGCTGCTCACCGCCTGACAATGTCCCAGCGGCCTGTTTCAGCCGCTCTCGGACACGTGGAAACAGATCGAGCGCCTGTTCGCGGTCCTTGCGAATCTGATCGTGATCGTGACGGGTGTAGGCTCCAAGGCTCAGGTTTTCGGCGACGGTCAGGTTGGCAAAAATACCGCGTCCTTCGGGCACATGAACTAGTCCGCTTTGAGCGATCAGATGGGGTGGTCGGCTCTGAATCGGGTTTCCCTCAAACTGAATCGTCCCCTGCTTCGGTTTCAGCAGCCCGGAAATCGTGCGGAGCATCGTCGACTTGCCGGCGCCGTTGCCACCAATCAACGTCACGATCTCGCCCTCTTCCACACGCAGCGAACAACCTCGCAGCGCCTGAATGGCACCGTAAGAAACAGACAGGTTGTCGACCTTCAGAAGGGACATAGATTCCCTCCCAGATAGGCCGCGATGACTCGCGGATCGTTCTGAATTTCCGAAGGAACTCCTTCACAGATGGTCACGCCATGATCCAGAACCACAATGCGTTCACAGATTTCCATCACCAGCGGCATGTCGTGTTCGATTAACAGCACGGCCACCTGAAATCGATCGCGGATCTGACGAATTGACTGCGCCAGCAAACGTTTTTCCTGAGGATTCAAACCGGCAGCCGGCTCATCCAATAGCAGAACCTGCGGGTCTGTCGCCAGAGCGCGGATGATTTCCAGTTTGCGCTGATGGCCGTAACTCAGATTGCTGGCCAGTTCTTCAGCGCGATCCTGAAGCTCAAAAATCTCCAGCAGGTTGATCGCCTTTTCGCGCAGCCCGTTTTCTTCCCGATGATAGCCACGAGTCCTCAGCACCGTATCCAGCAGGCCTCGACTGTTTCTCAGCTGCCCGGCAAGACGGACGTTGTCCAGCACGGTCAGATTGGGAAACAACCGAATGTTCTGAAACGTGCGGGCAATTCCGGCCGCTGTGATTTCATGCGGCTTACCGCGACCCAGTTGCGTGGAGCCCAGACGAATGTGACCGCAATCCGGCTGATAAACACCGGTCAGCAGATTGAAGACCGTTGTCTTGCCAGCCCCGTTGGGTCCAATCAAACCGAACAGACCACTGCGGGGCAGTTTCAGGGAAAAATTCTGCACGGCCTTCAGACCACCAAACGAAATCCCAATCTGATCGACGTCCAGAAGGGCATCGGTTGATGGTGTCGCGATTGATGTTGTCGATGACCGACTCATGCCTGAGCCTCCTGCGATGCGGATCTGGCAGAAGATTTTGGACGCTGCCAGAAGTTCCAGATCTCGTGAATTCCCAGCAATCCCTGAGGCCGCACAATCATCATAAAGATCAGCAGCAGAGCATAAACAATCAGACGATACTGCTCAAAATCCCGCAGCACTTCCGGAAGCGCCGTCAACAGAATGGCGGCCAGTGTTACGCCGGTGATCGAACCACGTCCGCCCAGCACCGTCATGATGACATAGTCGAAAGAACGCTGAAACCCGGCGTCCTTCGGGCTGATGATCACACCGCGCTCATGAGCAAACAGGCCGCCGGCCACGCCCGCAAAAAACGCAGCCATCACAAAGGCCAGAACTTTATGACGAGAGATATTCACGCCCATGGCCTGAGCTGCGATTTCATCTTCTCGAACCGAAATCATGGCTCGCCCAAGACTGGAACCTTTCAGGCGATAGGCCACAACGATGGTGATTGTCAGAACCGCGTAAACCCAGAAGAGATTTGTGTACTTTGGGACTCCATCAAATCCCACGGCGCCGCCCACGGGTGGAGGAATCAGCTGAGCCCAGCCAGCATTTTTGAATTCTTCGACGCTGTCGATTGTCTTGCCCGTTTGCTGCAGAATGACGCGCACGATTTCACCAAAACCCAGCGTCACAATCGCCAGATAGTCGCCCCGTAAGCGCAGAGATGGAAGCCCGACAATATATCCGGCAAGGGCCGAAAACAGGCCTCCCGCGACACAGGACGCAATGAACAGCCATTCTCCGCTGCCCAGAAATCCGCCGTGCTTTCCTGCGCTATCCCACAAGAACATAGAACTGTAATACGTGATCGTCGCGGCCGTGTAACCGCCCAGCGTCATGAAGCCGGCATGACCGATCGAAAACTGGCCCGTCATCCCGTTGACGATATTCAGCGAAACGGCCAGCACAATCGTGATGCCGATGTCGGTGACGATGCGAGCATAAAACTGCCCGATGAGTCCTGGCAGACAGAAGTGCATCAGGGCCGCGATCGCGAGGCCTCCTGCGATCGGCAACAGTCCCAGCCACGCGTTTCCGGTGCGTTGTTCGCGACCCTGTTCGCGATTTGATGCTGAAGTCGTTGAAGTCGAAGATGAGGAAGGGCCGTTTGCCATGACTACACTTTCTCCCGCAGCGGAGAACCGAGCAGTCCGCTGGGTTTGACCAGCAGAATCACAATCAGCAACGTAAACACGTAAACGTCACGATAGCTGGTCGAAATATAGAACGCACCAAATTGTTCGACGAACGCAATCACAAAACCGCCGAGTACCGCGCCTCGCACATTTCCGATGCCGCCAATCACCGCAGCCACAAACGCTTTCAGACCCAGCAACACCCAGATCGTGTGAGCCGGCTGATTCATGCCCGGATACTTCATCACGTACAAAAATCCGGCAGCGGCGGCGAGAGTTGATCCCAGCACGAAGGTGAATGAGACAACTCGATCGACCGGAATCCCCATCAGCGCGGCAGTGTCAGTGTTGAACGAAACCGCTCGCATTGCAACACCCAGTTTCGTATGAAAGACGAGGTACTGCATCATCAGCATCAATGATGTGGCCGTCGAAAAAATCACAACATCCACCAGACCAATCACAAGGCGGCGAGCTGTTTCGCCTTCACCGAAAGTGAACGACGCCAGTTCCCAGCTGGGCAGCAGCGGCGGCATTTTCTGCGGGCTGGCCCCGAAGACAAAATCGAGCTGTCCGACGTTCTGAAGTAACAGCGACACGCCAATGGCTGTGATCAGCACATTCAGGCGAGGCGCACGTCGCAGCGGACGATACGCCAGCCGTTCGATGGTAAATCCGACAGCCCCACAGAACACCATCGCTGCCAGAAGTACAACCGCTGCGACCCAGATTGGAGGAACGGTTTCCGGATTGTGCGGGTCCAGCCCAAGCTTTGGAAGGATTCGCGATGCCAGCGTGTAGCTTGACCAGGCGCCAAGAACCACGATGTCGCTGTGAGCAAAGTTGATAAACTTCAGAATGCCGTACACCATCGTGTAACCGAGCGCGATCAGCGCATACAGGCTGCCGATCGCGATGGCGGTAATCAGTGTTTGGGCAAAATCGGACATGAACGACCGGGTATCTCAACGAATGATCAAAACGAGTCCGGTGAAGTGTACTAAGGCGAGCGGCAGATAAAAATTTACCTGCTGTACGACGGACATCTTTGTCCGTCGTGCCTTTCGACGGACTTGGAAGTCCGTCGTACAATAAGGTCTTATCTGCCGCTCGCCTAAGGAGCAATCGTTGTCACAAACTTCGGCTTGCCTCCCTGCATTTCAAGAATCACGGCCGGCTTGATGGCGTTACGATCGGCGTCGATCGAAATCTTCCCTGTCACTCCGTCAAAGTCTTTTGTTTTCGCCAGCTCTGCGGCCAGGGCTGGGCCGTCTGTTGAGCCAGCTCGCTGAATCGCTTCGAATACGACGCGCGCCGTGTCATAGCCGAGTGCTGCCAGAGCATCCGGTGTCTGCTGATGCTTCTCGGTGTACTTCTTGATGAAGTCCTGCACGCGGGGAGCCGGATCATCCTGAGAATAGTGGTTGGAATAGAAGCAGCCATTGATCGCATCTCCCGCGATTTCACCCAGCTTCACCGAGTCCCAGCCGTCACCACCCAGCAGTGGCACGGTCAGGCCCAGCTTGCGAGCCTGCAAAGCGATGTTTCCGGCATCCGTGTAGTAGCCCGGAACGAACACAATATCCGGTTCGCTTCCACGAATCGAAGTAAGCTGTGCAGAGAAATCCTGGTCACCTGCCTGATACGTTTGCTTGGTGACGATGGTGCCTCCCATGGCCACAAACGCTTTCTCGAATTCTTCCTGAAGTCCCACGGAATACGGAGATGCCTGGTCTGTCAGAATTGCGGCTTTGTTCGCTTTCAGGCCTTCATGTTCGCGTGCGAATTTTGCACAGACGGTTCCCTGAAACGGATCGATAAAGCAAACGCGAAAAATCATGTCGCCGATTTTTGTCACTTTGGGATTGGTCGAAGATGGACTGACCATCGGGATACTGCCTTCCTGACAGATGGGCGCTCCTGCAAGCGACAAACCGGAAGCCACTTCGCCGATAACCGCCGCAACGCCATCTTTTGTCACCAGACGCGTCACCGCGGTACCGGCTTCGCGAGCGTCACCTTTGTCGTCATAAGTGATCAGCCGAACCTTCTTACCCAGCAGTCCGCCGGAAGCGTTGAGCTCCTCTACGGCCATTTTGATTCCGTGGTCGGTCGATGTTCCAAACGTCGCTTCGGAACCCGTCATCGAACCAAAATGTCCGATCAGGATTTCGTCTCCACTTCCGCCTCCCTGACATCCCGCAAGAACAACCAGGGAAGTCAAGGTGAGCAGTGCGGCGGTCTTGATTCGCTGCAGAAAATCGAAATTCAACGAGTTCATAATGGTCATCTCAACTTAAATCGAGGCAGAAAAAGTCACTGCTGCGAAAATCAGGAGTGGCAAGATTGATGGTCCTTGCAGAACACTCAGCGATCTCGGATGAACACTGTTACAGGAATTTCGGAACGATTGCCTAAGGACTTATTCAGTTTCGCTGACGTTGACACAGACAGCCTCCGGAAACCCCTCGAAAAATCGACTGTACCCGCGTTGTCAGGCGATTCTCAACCTGCGCGGGGGAATTTTGCCTAACGAGCCCCATTTTCCAACATTCGTGCCGGATTGATTGGGATCGGTGATTGAACGTGCATTCTTACAAGCTCGAAGCGCAAGCGAGTGGGCCCTGTGCGCAAACCGCTCACTTGCTGGCGATTTTTGAAGTTGCGCGTTTCCAACAATTCCAACCCGAAACGTCAGTAAGGGATCGAGTTTTGGCGTTTCGCAAGTGATCCCAAAAATCCCTCGCTGACGCGTCGGGTTATGATAAGTCTCTTTCTTTTGCCCCGTTGCTCCCCGAAGTCCTGGGAAACGCGTAACTTAAAAAGGCGAACAGGGCCCTCTCGCTGGCGCTTCGAGCTTGTAAGCGAGTACGTTCGCAAGCGACGAAATTTATGGACGACAATCGTTGAACGTTCATCTTTCAGTCAAAGCGTACAGTAGCGACGTTGTTAGAGAATTGTCAGAATGCGGGGCCCCTCGATATCTCACCTGGCTCATGTCTCACCTTCGGAGCCCCGATCATGAATACTGTGTCAATTGTTTTTGCCGTTTGCGTTTTGTTTCAGGACGCACCAGGGCCCGATCTCGTTCAGGCGATTGAGCTGCAGCGAGGCGGTCGGCACTGGATTGATCAGCCGACGGATCCTCCGAAGTCTCCCGAAGAATCGCAGGGCTGCTTTCAAATCGAACCAGGCTTTCGAATCGAACTGGTGGCCTGCGAACCGCTTGTGCGAGATCCCGTCGCGATTGACTTCGATCATAAGGGCCGCATGTTCGTAGTCGAATATGGTGACTATCCCGTCGGGCCAAAAGATCCCAACGAACCGCCGCTGTCACAGGTTGTGCTGCTGGAAGATGAAAATTCCGACGGCAAAATGGACAAGCGAACGGTCTATGCGCCGCATCTGAAGTTCTGCCACAGCCTGATGGCATTTCGCGACGGCGTGCTGGCCTGCACGGAAACGCAGATCATGTATCTCGCCGACACGGACGGTGACAACGTGGCCGATGTCCGCGAAGTCTGGTTCGAGGGATTCACACCCGCGCATCCGCAGATGCAGATCGGATGTCCTCGTTATGGCTTTGATAACTGGATCTATCTGACCTACGGACATGGCAAGGTCCGATGCACTCGACCGGGGTTTGAAACCACTGAGCCCGTGGATATTCCGCGCGTCGACTTTCGCTTTCATCCGGACACGATGAAGTTCGAAGCTATCTCCGGAGCTGGTCAGTTCGGCAACACGATTGACAACTTCGGACATCGCTTTTTCAGCTCCAATCGCAATCCGATCATGACGGATGTCCTGTCGATGGAACTCGTCCAGAAGAATCCGTTTGCCGGTGTTTCGGTGGGACATACAGACGTTGGACCAGCGGGTGAGAAGACTCGTGTTTATCCCATCGTGACGATGAAAAGCAACTGGCTGTCTCACGCGGGGACTCACACGTCTGCCTGCGGAGTCACTGCCTATCGCGGCGGCCTGTTTGGTGCAGAGTCCGATACCAGCGTCTTCGTGTGCGAACCTGTCGGCCATCTGGTGACGCGTTCCGTGATCGAACCGCAAGGCGGAACCGTGACGGCTCGTCGAGCCCGTGAGACTGCCGATTTTCTGGCCTCCAGCGACACCTGGTTCCGCCCGGTCAGTCTGGCGACTGGTCCCGACGGTGCTATGTATTTGGCGGACATGTATCGCCTGTGGGTTGAACATCCAAAGTTCGTTCCTGATGACGTGGCGGCGAAGATGGACTGGCGAGCTGGTGAAGATCGTGGTCGCATCTGGCGCATCGTGCCGGAGAAGGCTTCTGAGGTGAAGCCGTTTGTGCCGCCAATGAAAACTGAAGATCTTGTCACAATGCTGGGAGATAGCAACGGCTGGCGAAGAATGCTGGCTCAGCGGTTGCTGGTGGAGGGCAAGCGAAAGGATGCCGGGCCCGAGTTGGTGCGATTGTTGCCCAACGACGTTCCGATCTCTTTCGAACGCAAGTTTGATCCGAACACATTTGCTTGTCTGCATGCCTTCTGGACACTTCATGGACTTGGACTGCCGAGAGGATACGGAATCGGGTCGAACGCGGACCCTAAGGCTGTTGCTGTGCCGGCGCTGATTCGTGATGCACTCAGGATTGCGAGACTGGAAAGTGCAGAGAATGAGGATTTGAATGCAGGCGTGTCATCTCACACTTCAGATTTTCGAGGCGAAATCCAGTTGCAGGCAATCCTCGGGTCCGACTGGACAGCACCAAACCGCCATGATTTCCTTTGGACGTCAGTGCCAGTCAATCTTGATGATCCTTGGATTCAGCGTGCATGGCTGATTGCTGCCCCGAACATTGCTGCCAATATTGCCGACGTTGTTGTACGCGAGTCGCAGAAGGATCCAGCGACGGCAGTTATGCGTGCTGGCTTTCTCAAGCAGCTCGCACTCAACGTTGCCGTGCGAGGCGATGTGGATCAGCTGAAGAAGCTGGCGAGCATCGTCGGTGAAAGTCCTGAATCGGGACTCTGGTGGCAGACGGCCATTGTGATTGGACTCGCTGACGGTTTGCCTCGCTGTCAGAACGCTGAGGTTCCGAAAAGCCTGGCCGCGTTTCTGCAGACACCTCCGGCAGCTTTGAAGGATTCTGTTGCGTCGATTGAAAAAGTCGTGCATTTGGCATCTGAAACGGCCGTGAATAAAACTCACACCGACGTCGATCGCATCGCCGCGATGGGTCTGATGTCGCACCTTCCGCCGGAAGCTTTGACATCCGCACTGGAGACTTTGCTGACGCCCGGCGAATCCACGGACTGCCAGCGCGCGGCGATTGATGCGGCTCGTCGCAGTGGTCGAGCCGAACTCTCGGAGATTGTGTTGGCGAAGTGGGACCAGATGAATCCTCAGTCGCGTTCTGCAGCACTCGATCTGCTTCTGCTGAGAAAGGAATCCGTTCTGGCCCTGCTGCAAAAGATGGCGGCCGGTACAATTTCGTCGTCGGTGGTTTCGATTGATCAGCGACTGATCCTGTTGAAACATCCCGATGAAGGAATTCGGACAACATCGGTGACTCTGTTTGGCGGCACCGTTTCTGCGAACCGCAAAGAGGTCGCCGATCAGTATGCAAAGGCGCTGGAAATGAAAGGCGACATAACTCGCGGTGCGGCCATCTTCGCAAAGAGCTGCAGCAAATGTCATCGCATCAACAACGTGGGCCACAATGTCGGGCCAGACATCAGCGACACGCGCGCTCGAGCGCGCGATGCGCTGCTCTACGATGTTTTGGATCCCAACCGCCGCGTCGATCCGCAGTTTACGGAATACATAGTTGTGACCACCGACGGACGCCTATTCAACGGGCTGATGATCGCCGAATCGACCGATTCCGTCACTCTGCGCCAGCCCGAGGGTCGCGAACAAACCATTCCTCGATCCGATATCGAAGATCTGAAAACAACGAACAAATCACTGATGCCGGAAGGCATTGAACGTGACGTGACCGTGGAGCAGATGGCCGACGTTCTGGAATTTCTGAAGGGCCGATAAGCAATTGGTTCCGTCGCTGGCTATTGGGTTGTTGATTTTATGAGCCGCAAAGCGCCAGCTGCGGGTGTGTGTGTCTTAAAACATGCCGAAAACACCCGCGGCTAGGCGGGTGTTGATTTAATGGGTTTTCACAACCCGACACGTCAGTGAGGGATAAAATTGCCCGCGTTTTTTTCCAATATCCCTCGCTGACGCAGCGGGTTACGATTAAATCAACAAGCCGCTAGCGCCTCGCGGCTCACGTTGTGACTAAAGCAACACTCGTCTAGCGGGTTACGCGCCCCCTTCGTCCGAAGTTTCGACTTCGGACCGAGTTTGCACGCGACATTGCGCTGATGCATAAAGTCCAGAAGCAGAAAAATGCGACATTTTTGCGCAACTCGCGGCCGGCATCGCTTCAGTTTGCGCAAAAACTGCCTCACTTCGAATGCCGCGGCGAATGGAAAAGTAAATTCGTGCGCCTGCGGACGATCCCCCTTGGCGGCAGTTTCCCGGGCAGTTCGATAATCAGAGGAGATGAGTTTTATTCCGTAGTGAATGCGCCCGTCATCTTCTGCCAGCCTTGCCTGTAGTTTCAGGAAACTGCGATGGACCAGACTTCGCTTCTTTCGCATTGCGTCTCACTGCTGCGATCAAAAGCCACTCGCCTGACAGCCTCCCGGGCTCGGGTTCGCAAAGCCGCTTTTCAGTATGCACCAGCGGACGTGCTGGAAGAACGCGTGCTCCTGGCGGCCGATTTTGGGGATGCGCCTTCGCCTTATCCAGTGTCTCTTGCCGACAACGGAGCCAGTCATTCGGGAACCGGGCCGCGCCTGGGTCTGACTGTCGACACGGAAGCCGATGGAACAAATTCTGCCACCGCGACTTCAGACGGCGCTGACGAAGACGGGATCGTTTTTGGTCAGGTCAATGCGGGTCGCTCGGATGCGACCGTCGTTGTCAAAGTGCGAACCGCGGCTTTCGGAACAAAGCTGGATGCATGGATCGACTTCAATGCGGACGGCGACTGGAACGACCCTGGCGAAAAAATCTTTAACAGTAAGCAGGTCTTTAACAATACAGATCAGAAATTGACTTTTACTGTTCCCGCCAATGCAGTGCTGGGTAACACGTACGCTCGATTTCGAATCAGCAGTGCCGGTGGCCTAAGCCCCACAGGGGCTGCGCCAAACGGCGAGGTCGAAGACCATCAGGTCAAAATTGGACTCGCTGCGCCTGTCGTCATCACACCTGCCGCAGCTACGCTTGTGAACGCGACGGGAACCTATCGAGTCAACTTCCAGTGGACAGCAACAGCGCAAACGGACAGTTACGAAATTTGGGTCCGAAGCCATACCTATCAGGCTCAGCCCGAATTTCATCGAACAACGGTTACCGCTACATCCTACACTCCGAACGTTGATTTCGGAGTCGGTAAGTACACTGTGTGGGTTCGTTCCATCGGCGCCAACAGCACAACTTCCGCGTGGTCAGTGGCCCGTGATTTTACGGTTGTTGCAAAGACAACCATCAACCCGATGGTGAAACTGCAGTCAATGTCGCGACCAACGATCACGTGGGCGCCGGTTCTGGGGGCTCAAAGTTACAAGATCTGGATTTCGAATCTGTCCACTACAGAAAGCCCGGCCGTCCTGCAAAGCGGACTGACAACCACGAGTTACACTCCGTCATCGGCGATGCCACTGAATCTCTACCGCGTCTGGGTGTCAGCGGTTTCGGCCAACGCGACAGCTGGCTGGTCTCTTCCGGTCGATTTTATCCCAGGTCCAGCCCCCGTGCTTGAGGCGGTAGCTCCTACCTTTGCCACGGAAGTTTTCTCCTGGTCCAGTGTTCCGGGAGCTGCTGCTTACGAGTTCCAGCTGAAGAACATCCGCACTGGTGCAGTTGCCATCGCGGGTACCGTCCCCGACGCCTCATGGACTCCCGGCACGGTCCTTCTGAGCGGAAACAAATACCGCTGGTGGGTGCGAGCAAAGAGCGCCGAAAATGTTTTCTCTCACTGGAGTGCTCCTTCGGAATTCTTCGCAGGCGGCCAGACCACCATGCTGACTCCGACAGGAACCATCAGCAACGCAAAACCAGTGTTCACATGGAAAGCCGTGGAAGGTGCGGTTCGTTATGAATTGGTTGTGAATCATACTGAAACGGGCGTCGCCGTTATCAGCAAAAAGGATATTGCGACGAACTCATTCACCGCCACCACCGACTTGGTCGCTGGTACGTATCGCGTCTGGGTCCGAGCTGTCAGTGTGACGAACACTCTGTCGACGTGGAGCCTGCCGATCACCTTCACTATCGCAGCTGCAGATGTTCCTGCTGAGGATATTCCTAAGATTCCGCAACTGTTGGCGTCACTGGTCGAACACCAGTTGCCTCAGCATGATGGACAGCCTGCTGTTTCCAGACAACCAGAATCCGGGGCACCATCCGTTGAAGCAGATGTGATTCGTGAGCCGCGTGTAATGGAATCGGCGGCCGCTGCTGGACCCGACGTTCAGCCTCAACGTGCAGATCGGCTACAGGTTCAACCGCCACTGGTGGAACTTGTCGATCTGGCAATTCACGCATGGGTGAATCGATCGGCAGACCTCGTCTGACAGGCTCATCGGCCTAGACGTCGAACAGACTGACGACCGCTCCCTGATGATGGCCAATCGCCGTCAGGGAGCGACCGTCAGCATTCAGTGCAAAATCGTGAACGTGCATCGGCGCTTTATCCTGCGCCAGCAGTTTCCCGTCTGCCATGTTCCAGACGCTGATGAAACCCGTATTGTCGCCGCCAGCGGAAACGAGAAACGCATCCGCCGGGCCGAACTCAAGGGATTCCACCAGGCCCTTATGCTTCGTATCTTCAATCTCAAAACGGCGTTCACCAGTCTGCCAATGGAAGACTTCGATGCGTGAGACGCCTTCGAGATGATCAATGTTTCCAACTTTGCCCATGCCGCCGACGGCCAGTTGAGCGGAGTCATTGGAGAAGGCGAGCGAACGAACTCCGCCGATGGAATGACGACGGGCCGTGGGATCCCACGTGTACATCACCGGCGTTTCAATCGTGGCGGCAATCTGTCCGGTCACTGCATCACGCACAAGAACTCGCCCCGTGCGATCTGCGGTGGCCAGCCACTTTCCATCCGGGGAAAACGTGACCGCGTACAGCATGGAAGGGAAGCCGTGCGGAGTCTTCGCTTCATAGTCGCCCCACGTGGCCAGACACTCGCCGCTGACGGCATCCCAGAGCTTCGTTTTCATATCGTCCGCGACACTGGCGACGCGTGACTGATCCGGACTGACGGCCAGCATTCGAATCCAGCGCGCGTGAGCATCCGTAGTCTTCCGAATGACTTCCCCACTGTCGGCATTCCACCAGATGAGAGAGCAGTCGTAGCCGCCGGAGACGAGTGTTGCTCCGCATCGCACCAGACCGGTCACGTAACTGGAGTGTGCCACCGGGCCGATCAACGCGGGCTCAATCTTTTCCGCGGACATGTCGGCCGTCAAAATCGAAAAGTCAGACAGGCCCGCGTAAATCCGCGTGCTGTCGGCGCCTGGGGCCAAACAGAATGCGATCCCGGGCAGCGAAAATGTTTTCTGCACTTTGATGACTGATGGCAGAGAAGTCCCGGTCGCTTCTGCAGTTGTCGGTGTCTCTGCAGCGGCGGGAGTTGTTTCCTGGATCATGACTGTTCTCACTGCTGTCGCACAGGGATTCTGAAAAATTAGAAGAGACCCGCCGGCGGACTGTTTTGGCTTTCGCCACTGTTGTCAGTGGCGCACAGGCCGACGTTCGATTGACGTCACTCAGGCCAGCACTTCTGCAATCGGCTTTGATCCAAAATCTGCCAGTGGCACCGGTCGGGCACCGACCGTATATTCGTGTTTATAGTCGATTCCCAGCGCCGTCATGATGGTGGCAAACAGGTCTCCTGCGGAGGCTTCGCCTTCGACCACTGTGTTGCCCTCGGGATCCGTCTTGCCATAAGCAACACCGCCCCGAATTCCCAGACCAGACAGGCTGCAACTCCAGGCACTTGCGAAGTGATCTCGCCCGAGACTCGAATTAATCTGCGGCGTTCGGCCAAACTCACCGAGCGTTATCACCAGCGTATTTTGCAGCAGCCCGCGTTCATTGAGATCATCAAGAAGCACGGACATGCAATGATCCAGATCGGCACACAGTTCCTGGTGCGTTTCAAAGTTCTGGCCATGACTGTCCCACCAGGCTCGAGCCACCTTCACAAACGGAACACCGGCTTCTACCAGACGTCGAGCGATAAGACACTGCTGACCAAACTGAGTCGGCCCGTAACGCGCCTGAACGTCAGCCGGTTCTTTGGAGATGTCAAACAAATCGGCACTGGCCATCAGTCCCTGAACTCGCTGATAGGCCGAGTTCTGACTGTCGACTGTGTGGTTGCGACGCGAGCTCGCGAACCGCCGTCCCAAAGTATCACGCAGGGCAGCGCGATCCTTGTGATCAATTTCCGAGACGGCTTCCAAACGAGTAATGTTGGGGGGAATCATGCTTTCCGAAAGAAACATGGGAGCGTACCGGGCTCCTAAAAATCCGCTGGTCCCTTTACGTCGGCCTTCGGTGGATGTGTAAAGCGACACATAGTCAGGCACTTTGCTTTCCAGACGTCCCAGCTCTCGGGCCACAACGGCTCCCAGATCGGGATAAAGAATGCTGGGGTCTTTCAGACGGCCGGTTTCCATCAGATCGGCACCGCCACCATGGTCGGCAATCTTCGTGTTCAGCGAACGAATGATGGCCGTGTGCTGCATTCGTTGCGACAACTCGGGCAGCAGCTCGCTGATGTGAACTCCTGTCGCATTTGTCTGAATCGCACGGAACGGACCACCGGTTTTGGCTCCTGGTTTTGGATCCCAGGTTTCAAACTGGCTGGCACCACCCGCCAGCCACAGCAGGATGACGCGCTTGTCCTGCTTCTTCAGCTCGGCGGCCACTTCTTCGGACCGCAGCGCATGAATCTGACCCATGTCGGCAGCAAAGCAACCGGCCACACCGACAGCTCCAGCGGTCCTCAGAACCCCGTCCGACAGAAAGCCGCGTCGAGAAACCGCGTGCTGCGACGGAACGCAAAGACCGGTCATTTGAAAGTGACTCATAGCAGAATCCTTCGATAAATATTCAGGCTTCAGGATGCAGAAAAAATCGTGCGTCCCCTGAGACACGCTAATAGTTAAAACGGAACTCCGGGCCTGCCAGCAAGGCCCACAACAACTGACGTCTGGCTTCGTCTTTTCTGCTGGGCTCCCGATCCAGCCATGCAGTGGCGGCGGACAATTCTTCCGGCTGCGGCGAACGGTTCAGGACGGTCATCCAGAGCTGTTCAATCGCTTTGTTCTGATCTTCTTCCTTCTTCAGCTGTCCGAGCAAACGGTCGTCGGAGTCGCGCAGCAAGTCGTCCTGAATGCGATTGCTGTTGCTGAAGAATAGAGCCTCATCGACAGCGATCTGAAAATTTTCTCCGGGCTGTTCAAATTCGCGAACCCAACCATTGGCCTGATTCTCAAGGTCTGTTCGGCGATTGGTCCATTCCTCTGAATTCTCAATCGCCGGCCACTGGGAAGAATTGCGAATGACAACATGCAACGACGCTCCCAGCTGGCGCGGACTCAACGCTCGCGTTTTGGCCATCGCAAATGTACTTGCCGCAGGCGGTTCGGAACCGGATGTCCATTCACTGGACCGACCATACGCTTCGCTCAGAACGATTCCCTGAATCAAACGCCGCATGTCATAGCCGTGACTGACCAGATCATTCGTGAGCCATTCCAGCAGTTGCGGGTGACTGGGCGCGTTTCCACTGTGCATCTGGTCGAGAGGATCGACAATGCCTGTGCCCAGCAGTCTCGCCCAGATCCGATTGACAATATTGCGAGCGAAGAAACGATCCTTGTTGTCACGCAGAGCCAGCTCGACAAGCTCATCACGCGGACGGAATTCGGGGACCAGAATTTCTGCATCCACGTCTTCCTGTTCCAGTTTGCGAACTCGCTCCTCCAGCGTCTTGCGTTCTTCATCCGGCAACTGCAGTGTCCGATCGGCCGCCACATCGCCGGTCAAAAACATAAACGACGCCTGCTTGTTTTCACCGCTGACCGTTGCAAACTTGACCTCACCGAACGGTCGCTCTGCCAGAGAACTTGTTTTACGAGTCTGGTAGGTCCGCTGAAAGAATGACTGCATGCCATAAAAGTGATCCTGTTTCCAATCGGCCACCAGCGGATGGTCGTGACATTTGGCGCAGCTGATATTCACGCCAAAAAACAGAATCGCAGTGTCGTTGGTAAGGTCATCCAGTTCGCGGACTCGACTTCTTAGAAAATGGTTGGCCCCTTTTTCGGGAGCCTCAGTTCCGCTGGCCTTCATGATTTCCCGGAACATCGTCTCCCACGAACGGCGTCCCTGAACGGCCGTCAGCAGATAATTGCGGAACTCATCATTGTAGGGCTGATTGGGAAGCAAGGTTTCATCAAGCCAGTTCCGATGATGAAAATCAAAATCCGGCAGCTGCATGAGTCGCTCGACAAGCATTCGGCGACGGTCGGCTTCAGGCTGACTCAGAAACCACTGCTGCTCCGTCGGAGTGGGAACTCGCCCCGCCAGATCCAGCGTGGTTCGCCGCTGCAGAACAAGAGCGTCCGCCATTCCAACCGCTGCGATTCCTTCTTGGGAAAGGTGCTCCCGAATGTAATGGTCAACGGCCTGCGAGATTTCTGTTTCCGCCGGGAGCAGGTCGTCAGCATCGATAGATCCGAGACCGCCGACACACGCGATTGCGATAAGCAGAGTGATCATCTTCCTTCCGCCTCGGTACCAGATTCCATGTCGTCGTATTGGAGCTGATGTTTTTGTTTCAGCAAAGCGGGCGGACAGTGGCGGAGTTTGATTCCTCAGCACTGAGCAGCAAAACAGGATCCCCATCGACGGCAGCATGAGCGACGTTCCTGGTTTTTAGGATGGGAGAGCAACAGGGCAGGACAACGAAGGCGAGGTGGAGCGGCGGGTTGGTGCGCGGCACAAAGAGCCCCTGGAAATTAGCAATCCCGACCCCGAAACACAATAAGGAACCCGGAAACGGACCGTTTCGAAGTATCACCAGTTCATGGACAAGCCTCAAATCGCGCCCATGGACTAAGGATCGCTCGATCAATAAGTGTCTAATCGTCGCCTTTCGCTCCGCGAAAGGCAACAATTATTGAACGAACGAGACCAAGCGCAGCAGGCAACATTGGCGCAGCAAACAAGTCGGGCTCAAGGCGAGCGGCAGAGACAAATTTACTGAACGAATTCGGCTGGCGCCTCAGGCTCAACAGGTACTTTTCAATGGAGCAAAACCAGACGACTCTGGTGGCCTGTCACTATCTGACGGAGATCAATTCCACGATGAAGTGGAGCGTTGCGTTCGGTGGAACAGAACTGCCGGAGCCTTCCGGACCGTAACCCAGGCGAGAAGGTATCCACAGTTCAATCATCCCGCCTTCTCCAACCAGCTGCATTCCTTCGGTCCAGCCGGGAATCACGCCATTCAGAGGAAACGAAATCGGTTCGCCACGTTTGTAGGAACTGTCGAATTCTTTTCCACTGTCGAGCCAGCCGCGATAATTCACGGTCACAGTGTCGGCGGAGGTTGCTTTTCGCCCGTCGGATGTTCTGAGGACTCGGTACTTCAGCCCCGATGCAGTCTCCTGAAACTCGAGGTCCGCGCCGTCATCCATTACGCCGGTGCCACTTTGCAGAGCCTCTTTTTCCAGATACGTAATCGGCTTCGTGACTTCCCTGTCTGTCTGGGCCGGGTTGCTTTCCGACACCTTTGTCGGGGACGGACAGCCCACGCTGATTACCAGCAGCCCGCACGCAACAATCTTTCTGACAGGGGAGATGAAGTGCATGGTCGGGTCCAATAGAGCAGGAGATTCTTGTGTCTTTGTGATGTTTTGCTTCGTTCGACGGGAAATGTAGCGTGTCTCTGGCGCCGTTGTAAGCACACCTGGGGCCAGTCTGACAGACGTTCCGTGGGAAATTTGTTGCTCCTGTTCGGGAATGGGCTTTCTGCAATCCGCCGAAAGATGACTTCTGTTGAGCGACCGATACAATTGCAGACCGCTTCGTAAACGACGATTGGTGGCAAAATTGGTCCGGCTGGCTCACCAGAATCCGCCGGTTCGCAAGGCGCGATGTCGCATCGAGTGGAAGATAAGTGTCGCCTTTCGTTCCGCGAAACAATGCAAACTCGCTGCTTTCACGGAGCGAAAGGCAACACTAAAAGACGATCGATCGGGAAGTCGCTGACCACAGCAGACGGAGTAAGACCTGAGCGAGGACGCTCGACGGCCTGGCCATGGGAGAATTCAGGACAATGCAAATTTATCTGAATGGCGAAGCGCGGACGATCCCGGCTTCCTGGACAATCGCCGATCTGCTCGCCGATCTGAAAATCGAAAATCGTTACTGCGCCGTGGAACGAAACCGCCAAGTGATTCCTCGCGAACAACACTCAGAAAGTCAACTTCAGCCGGACGATCAAATTGAAGTCGTAACGCTGGTGGGGGGCGGCTGAGCTTTCGCAGGATTCGCGGCCCGGTGTCAGCCACTGAAACGGCCCCGCTTCTCGGCACTTAATGAAATCGCTTGCAGCTTTTTTCCTGCGGGCATTGGAAGACTCCACTGGCAGATGTCGCTCCCTCTTCCTGACATCTGCGTAAATTTTTTATGAAAGCACTGACCACCAATGACCTCATTGCCTCCCGACAAACCGCTAATTCTGGGAACACACACTTTGAATTCCCGGCTGATCGTGGGGACGGGAAAGTACGCCACGTTTGAACTGATGCAGGAGTGTCTTGAAGCCAGCGGATCCGATGTCATCACTGTCGCCGTACGACGTGAACGACTTGTGGACGCGGCTGGCCGCAACATTCTCGACTTCATCGATCTGAAGCGATACACGATCCTGCCCAACACGGCCGGTTGCTTCAATACCGAAGACGCAGTCCGTGTCGCTCGGCTTGGGCGAGAAATTCTGCGTGGACTGGAAAACTCAGGATCAGACTGGGTGAAGCTGGAAGTGCTGGCCGACACGCGCACGTTGCTTCCCGATCCGGTTGCCACGGTGGAAGCCTGTAAGCAACTGGTGGACGAGGGCTTTCAGGTCTTGTGTTATACGTCGGACGATCCCATCACGGCACGACGCCTTAAAGCAGCCGGGGCAACTTCCGTCATGCCGGCCGGCAGTCCCATCGGAAGCGGCCAGGGCGTTCTGAATCCCAACAGCATTCGCATCTGCCTGGAATACCTGAAGGAAAACGACCCTGACTATCCTGTCATTATTGATGCCGGGGTTGGGACCGCCAGCGACGTGGCGTTTGCCATGGAACTTGGCTGCGACGGCGTGCTGCTGAACACTGCCATTGCGAGTGCCCGTGATCCGCTGCGAATGGCGGTTGCCATGAAACAGGCATGTGAAGCGGGCCGCCATGCGGTTCTGTCCGGCCGAATTCCTCGAAAGCTGTATGCCACGGCGTCCAGTCCAACAGAAGGCGTCATCAGTCGCCCACTGGGCTAATGGGCCTTTCGGTTCGCACCTGTTGGTCACGCACGTTGACTGTCACTCTAACTTCACATTTCTGATTCCTCTGATGCCAATCAAAACCTGTTTTTTTGACATGGGCAATGTTCTGGTGAATTTCTCCCACGAGAAAATGTGCCAGAACATCGCGACGCTCTGCCGCTGGGATTTTGCTCGCACAAAAACCTTCCTGCTGGACGATGGGCGTCAATGGAAGCTGGAACGCGGGGAGATTACCGAGGAACAGTTTCACGACGAGTTCTGTCAGGCGACCGGTCTTTGTCTGGACATTGACGCATTGCGACATGCGGCGGCAGATATCTTCTGGCTGAATGATTCCATCATTCCGGTGTTGCATGAGCTGAAGGCTGCCGGCAAGCGACTTGTGCTGCTTTCCAACACCAGCATCACTCATGTGCGATTCATCGAACGCAACTTCGACGTGCTGCGGCTGATGGACGATCGAGTCACCTCGTACGAAGCCGGTGCGCTGAAGCCGGAGAATCGAATTTATGAGGTCGCGTTATCGAAGGCTCAGTGCGATCCTGATCAATGCTTTTACACCGACGATATCGAACCTTATATTCGAAAGGCGGAATCCTTCGGGATTCATTCGCGACTCTACACAACCACAGATTCCCTGCGGGCATCCCTGGCCGAGTTGCTGGCCGGCGAATAAATATCTTCACGCGGCCGCCCAATTCTCGTTCCAGGGCTCCAGCCCTGGAACGCACTGCTAGGGAGGCTCCAGCCTCACTCACGATACTCAGTTTGACAAAGTAGGCGTCACTCTCCGAGTGACGAAGGCCGCAAAACGCGGCCCGTGGTATTCATCATTCGGAGAGTGATGACTACTATAACCGCAAATCCACTGCCATTGGGCTGCAGCCTCCACCAGAAATCCGCGAGGCCGGAGCCTCCGCTGCAGTCTGTTCCGAGGCGGGAGCCCCGGAACCAGGACCGAATTTCCAGCCGGTTGACGTAGAAACGTCCTAAGACAAACGCCTACAGCATTCGTGGCAAAAGCTTCGTCGAGAATTATTCGCGAGGTCGGCTGAGCAGTTCCTGAAATTCCAGAGCGAACTCTTCGTCGCCGGTGAGGCAGCGGTTGTTCATCGCCAGAATCTTGCGGATACGGCCGACGGTCAGTTTGGCTGGACCTGTCAAACGAAGCACAAGGTCATCGGGATTGAAGTGTTCAAGCTCACGGATCGAATGGATGCCGAGAAACATGAACGCTTCTTTGGCCTGCAGGTCATTCTGGAACACAACGTCCAGTGGGGCGTCGACAGGGATCCGTGACCGACCCAGCTTTCGCACGGGCTTCGCATCACGAATGCCGGTTGTAATGGTGGCTTTTCGAACGCCTTTTTTACGAGCTGGATTTTCCGGCTCAACAACCTCAGGTTTTGGCACAACAAGCTCGGGTTTCGGCACAACAAGCTTTTGCGGACTGGCCGCCTTTGGAGCTACGGGCTTTGCAACTGGCTTTTTCTTGACGACTTTGTGAGCCACCTTCGACGCAGAAGAGGCCCTCGCAGCAGACTTAACGGGACGGGCTGCCTTCTTGATTGCCTTTTTCTTCGCCATAAATACGGATCCTTTTTTAACATCCAGTTACTTCGACGACTGCGACGGGCTGCCAATTCCCCTGTTAAGGAGACTTGTCGCCCAGTGCTGCGTATGATAGCCGCCTGGACGCGCGTCTTACCTCACCAGGCCCGGATGTTCCTCAAAAAACGCCCGAAGGATATCTTTTTCGTCGTCCGTCAAAAGGCCGTTCGTGTTCAGAAGGACGTTTTTTCGAGCCACCCAGCGTTCGACCAAGTCCAATAACTCTTCACGTTTTTCGCACCAGTTGGCCGGACTTCCAGCATCAAACCATGGGCCCGGATCCTCAATTTTGCTCAATTCCCTCAGAAAATGAGGACCGGCTGCGGTTGGACCGGCCGCCTGCAGGCATCGAGTTTTTGAATAAAGCCAGTGGTCAGGGGCCTCGCCAACTTGATCTGGCCCGTTCATCACCATCTTCAGCGAGGCGCCCGGTTTGTCGACGGCAAGCTGAGCCAATGCCTCATAAGCACCGTACAAAACCAGTTCATCCAGAAGATTCATCGCTTCGGATTGATTCTGCTGCAGACGCCCCCAGGTATTGAACAGGCATTCCATCTGAATCTGCGGGGCGATCCCGTTCAGCATGGGAAAACACGACATGAACCCGAGAGCCCTGCCGAACGTGGATTCGGGGTCCAGAGAATATCGCAGCAAACTGTCGAGCGTGGTCACAAATGCGGCTCTGAGCGCTGCATAGGTGATCTGACAGTGGTAAGGCGAAGTGGATTCAGTTGTCATGGGCGGGGTTCTGATTTCTTGTGAGGGGCGAATCGCCTCAATGAGGCCTCAGTGGTTTATCCTGACACAGTTCCGTGAAGACTCAACAGGGCATACCTCTTTCATCAGCAATTGCCCTGTTGCCGATTTGCAACCAATCATCCCAACTTTTCACGGCTTCCCGGGACAATGATCACGTCCCAGTCGCAGTGCCGGGAAACCAGGTCAGCCGCTTTGGCATTTTCCACAAAGATGTGGACGGAGTCCCGAGGAATGCGACAAAGATCGACGTCGCCCGTCGTACGCCATTCTCGCTCCTCCGAGTTGCACGTGGCTCCGCCTTTGGTCGCCTTCTGAAAATGGGGCCTCCGTGAAGGCTCAAGCTTCTGCCAGTCTTCATCCTGACCATAGATCACAGGTTCCGCTCCCAAAGCGATGATCGCAGATTTTTCCACGGCCACGCCCCAGGGCTCAAAATCGAATCGATGACGATGTTTCCGGAAGACTCGGCGAGCTCGAAATTCGCTCAGCGGCACCGCCGTAAATGCCACGACCAAATGTCGCCCGCGGATTCCCTCCGACGAGGCCAGCAGCGTGCGGCCCGAAATGATTCTCAGCAATGTGGCGAGCGCAGAACGGTCGGCCCATTCAGACTGCAGAATCATCGTGTCCAGAAAGTCTTCGGTCGATTCGCCAGGCCACGGACCCGTTCTTGCCCGAGTCCAGTGGAGCAACCAGCTTTCCGGATCAGAGAGCGGACAGGAATCCTTCACTGTCCCGCGCCGCTCGCGATTTTTCGATGTGATCTGCGCAGCCTGCTCACGATCTTCCGTCAATGGACTGACGCTGTCCGCAGGCGCGTGCGAATCCCATCGTTCCAGCAGCCATGCAATCCAGCCCGTCGGTAGTTCGCTGACGCACGCCGGCATTTGACCGGCCGCATCTCCCGCAATGACCAGCGGATGATCGCGCAGTTCCTGATCGCGCAGATGATGACCGATCAACTCGAACACATGCCCGTGCGGACGACACGCCAACACATGCGTTCGACTGGCAGAGACAAACAGCAGGCGGTCGCTGACAGGAATGTGAGCCATCAAAGAACCAACGGCCGATTCGTCTGAGCCGTCGCGCAGGTCCAGTTCTGGTGACACAGCGACGTCCGTCGTATTGAGGTTATGCTGCTGACGAGACGGCATCGCATCACTGCAGAGGCAGGTCTTCAGCCACGAACGGACGGCCGTCTCTGCCGATGGAAAAGAACCGGCAAAAACGTCGAAGCGGATGACTGGTCGACCAAAAAGCTGAGCCGCGCGACAGGCGGCTTCAAACGCGGTTGTGGTTTTCGCCACCAGCAACGTTTCTGTGGCCGGGTCACACTGCAGAGTCAGCGTACGCAGCAGGTCGAACCACCAGGTTTCATGATCCAGCCGCTGACGAATCCGCGACGACACCATCGCAAGTCGTCGCTCCCCGGGAATTCCGCCGGGAAAACATAACCACCGCGTTCCCAGCCACCGTTCTGAACATGCTTCCGATACCCACGGAACGCCGCGGGAGAAAGCGACGAGGCTCGGCTCATATGGGGATGATGAAATTTTCCCTGGCGCCTGATCGGTGACCAGAATTTCGCCCCGAGTAACAACGACAAAACGACCTGGGCTGCAGGACAATGTCAGCGCCAGCTTATCGATCAGGCTGTCTGTTTCGAAGACCATGGGGCAACGGTCCATCGTCGAGCGAAATTCGTCGGAGAACACTCTCACAGCCCTGCGTCAGGAATTTGATTCCTTGAATACCGTGTCGATTGCAAGCCCTGCTGCCAGCATCAAAATCGCTTTACCGGCTGATGGCTGTTCATTCAGACTGATGATGTAGCGATCAGCGGAGGTAAACATTTCCTTGGCCCAACCGGCCCACTGCTGCGAAATTTTTCCGAGCTCCTTCCCGGCGGGATCAAGAAATCGAAAGTTGCGCCCCTTCCAGTCGCCCTTCACGAGAGCAATCTCCCTGCCAGTGGCATCAAATACTCGAAATGCGCCACCAAAGGAAAAGAACTTGCTCTTGAACCATCCCAGTACCTGACCGTTCTCGTCAAGCACGTTAACTTTGGAATTTATGAGCGTCATACCTCGATGTATAGAGAACAGCAGGTTCGCCTCGTTCTCAAAATCGCTGCCTTCGTAAACAAAGACTTTGGTGGGCATCAGTCGCTTGTCAATGAGGAAGCGGAGCACCTGAATCAGAGCGCCCGGTTTTTCTTTCGCAATGCCAATTTGTTCCTGAGTATCGGGGTCCAGAATATCGTAAGTATCCGACAACTTCAGGAATCCAACATGCTCACGAATGTAATAAGTTTGCCGGTCCAGCATGGAATAGGCCCCTCAACTCGCAGGAAGTTTTGATTAAGAACGCGTGACACAAAACGGGACTGGCGGTCGGAATTCCCGAAACACATCCAAAAAAACCGAAGAGTGCCTGTCGTGGTTTTGTCAGAGCATTAAAGTTTATGAGCAGACTGCACGTGCAGGAATTCGTTCCTCCGTGAAACTACCCCATGCCCTGAAGGGAGTGTACAATTTGGCTCGCAAAAATTTCAATCAGCAAGGACAGCGGCCTGATGGTTAAGACAATTCTTCTGATGCGCCACGCAACTGCAGAAAATGGCCACGGGGCGATGCGGGATTTCGATCGTTCCCTGACAGAAGACGGTCGTGCGATCGCGCAGCAAACGGGTGCCTGTCTGAAATTGCTGGGCATTCAGTGGGATCGGATTGTGGCTTCATCGTCGGTCCGTACACAGCAGACGGCCGAACTTGTTTCCGCAGAAGCCGCCCCTGCTTCCATGTCCACGTTTCTGAAGAGTCTCTACAACGGATCGGCGAAGGCTTTCGCCGCTGCCGTCGCCCGAGAATGTGAGACCGACGAATCCTGTGTGCTGGTTGTCGGACACAATCCGGGGATCGCCGAGCTGATGTGCGAATGGGCCGACCAGATTCTGTCAGTGCCGCCGGCGACGCTGGTCGCGTTTCAGGCTGAAGTTTCTCAGTGGTCTGATCTCAGCCATCCTGCGTCGATCGGCATCAAACTGATTTGCATCGTTCAGGATGCCAAAGTCATTCGACAGGATTCCGCTTTTAAGACGATATCGCTGCCGAAAGAACCATCGTAATGGATCCTTCTGAGCTTCCTGAAGATCTTGTGTTTACGATGGCTCTGTCACTCGCGGCCGGAGTCGGTCCGAGGTTACAGGCAGCCCTTCTGGAAGAATTCGGCTCCCCGCGAAACGTGCTGTCGCAGCCCAGTGAAGCTCTATTGAATGTGCGCGGCATCGGCGCCAAAACAGCAACGGCTCTCCACGATCCGGAACTGATCGTGCAGGCTCGTGCGATGCTGCTGGAATGTCGACAGTTGAAGATTGATGTGCTTCCGAAAACAAGCGCCGAGTATCCGCGTCGCCTGCCGGAAATCTGTGATCCTCCTTCAATTCTTTATCGCCGAGGTGTCCTGCTGCCGCAGGATGAGTTGTCCATCGCCATCGTGGGCTCGCGCAGATGCACCATGTATGGCCGTCGTCACGCTGAACGTCTTTCCGCTGCATTGTCGCGTGCAGGTTTCACCATCGTCAGCGGCCTGGCTCGCGGAATTGATGCGGCCGCTCATCGTGGAGCCCTTCAGGCGGGCGGCCGAACTTTGGCAGTTCTGGCCAGCGGTGTGCGTGACATCTATCCGCCCGAGCATAAGGAGCTGGCCGAAGAGATTTCCATGCAGGGCGCTTTACTGAGCGAAATGCCGATCGACCAGCGGCCGCTTCCTGGACTTTTCCCACAGCGGAACCGAATCATCAGCGGGCTTTGTCTGGCCGTCATCGTCATCGAAGCGACTCGTAATTCCGGCGCGCTTTACACCGCCCGTCACGCAATGGAACAGGGACGAGAAGTGTTTGCGTTGCCCGGACCGGTTGACAGTCTTGCGAGCGAAGGATGTCATGACCTGATCCGGGATGGTGCGACTTTGGTACGAAGTGTCGATGACGTGCTGAGCACACTGGGACCGTTACCAATGCCCGCGGCCACAACTAATACGGTAACGATTCACTCGCCTCGGGAGCTTGTGCTGAATCCGCTGGAAAGTCAGATTATCAATCAGATCAGCAGCAGTCCGATTCATATTGACGAAGTCCTGCGAGAAACCGGCATCGAAGCGTCCAGAGTTCTCGCCACTTTAACCGTACTTGAAATGCGACGCCTGATCCGCCGTTTGCCAGGAAACCTGTTTGTGCGACACGATTGAATCGACAAAGTCGCCGGACATGGAACTGATGCGACTGCCTGTTCCATTCTGCCGAAAAAAACTCACAGAAGGCGACAGGAATTTCCGAATTTCTGATCGCCGAGCAGTATCACTTCAGTGCAGGCGAAGTATGCCAGAAGCGGCAGATGTCTCAGATCCAGAAAATCCGGAGCGGTTTTCTGTCACACTGGAATGTCCTGAATCTCACGGAAGAGCACCAATTGATCGTTCTTCAGGTGGATCAGCATGGCCCTTTTCAATCTCCCTGACTTCCGCTTGCGGCTTCCCGCAAGGTTGTGGCCTGGCATCGTGGCACTTCTGTGTTTCGCTACGCTGTCTCACGCGCAGGAGCTGACGCCAACGCAGGATCCGATCCAGGAACTGCTGCTGCCGTTGCCGACAAAATCCACTGCCGTGTCAGAACCTGGCGCACTGTCAGAACCGGCCTCCGCATTTGAATCCGCGGTCGTATCAGAACCGCTCACATCAGAACCAGTCTTCTCCGAACCCGAAATCTACGAGCCATCCACGTTTGTTGTCCCAACGCCCGGCTACTGGATCGTCAGCACATGGAGCTCGCCGCAGGACTTTGATAACGGCACACTGCAGTTTTGCCCCGACGTCACTCGCTTTGACGACTGTGTCGGAATCCGTCGCTCGGCGATGCAGGAACTGACAGAATCGCTTGTGCCTGGCGTGCCTCTGTGCATCGTGGTTCATGGCAGTTTCATGGATTCTCCCAGCGTCTATCCGGAAGCGCATGAGACATGGAACTGGCTCAGATCCGGTTCCTGCGGACTGCCTTTTCAGATGATCTATTTCTCCTGGCCCAGCGACCGCCCCCTCTCCGCGCTGGCCAGCATTGATGTGGCCTTGCTAGGAAAACGAGCCAGTCGAAACGGGTTTTATCTCACCAGCCTTCTGCAGCAACTCCCACCGGATTGCCCTGTGTGCCTGCTGGGACACAGTCATGGCACGCGAGTGATCTCTTCGTCTCTGCATTTAATGGCCGGCGGCTCCGTCGAAGACCATCGCCATTTGCACAAGGGCTGTGACGGCAAACGGATTCGAACGGTCTTCACCGCGTCTGCAATTGATCATGACTGGCTGAATCCAGGTCAGCGATTCGATCGAGCACTCTCTTCGACGGAATGTCTTCTTAACCTGCACAACCATAACGATCCGGCTCTGTTGATCTACCCGTTTCGGCGAATCGGTTCCAGCCGTGCTCTTGGCTGCACAGGCTTTACGGAGAAGGATCGCAACAAACTGGGCCAGCGGAGTCATCGAGTCAAGGACTGGGACGTTACCGAAGTGATCGGTGTGGGCCATCTCTGGCCCAACTATGTCAAACGCCCGTCTCTGGCCTGTAACCTGCGGAACTACTTGTACTTCGCCGATCAACAGCAGTCTCTGACGGCCGCTCCGTGATCAGGGTCGCAAGCCTGATGCTCAACGCGTACGATACGTTTTCTCCGACGACAAATAACATACTCATCATTCCGTCGATTTGGCGCGAAGGATGACAAAGTCCACAAGCTGCTGACAACGGAAGAAGCCTTCCCCGTAATTGTGCCCCTGGCCTTTCGCGATAATCAATGTCACCGAATCACCGGCGCCGGCCTTCTGGTACGTCTCCGTTCGATCAATAATTGTCGCCTTTCGCTCCGCGAAAGTAGCGTTCTTTCGCGGAGCGAAAGGCAACGATCAGACACTTATTGATCGAGCGATCCTAAAGTGTTTCGAGCCAGGCCGTGAGCAGAGTGTGGTAGGATTCCAGATCATCCTTGTGCGACATTTCTGTCACGGTGTGGATGTACTTGACCGGACAAGCCAGCGCGATTGTTCTGACCCCGCTGCGGCTGCGCTGGATGACGGCGCCATCCTGACCGCCACGCGGCAAAATGGCTCGCTGGCATTTAATGTTGCGTACACGAGCCAGCCTCTCAAAGTCTTCCACCAGTCCGATGTCCGAGATCATGGAACCATCCATGACATGCAGACACACTCCATCGCCAGCAACGGAAACGCGATCTTCATCGGGAACGCCGGGCGTTTTGCAGCAGAGAGTTGTATCGCAAGCCACTGCCAGATCGGGTTCAATACCAAACGCAGCAGGCTGAGCGCCTCGCAGACCGACCTCTTCCTGCACGGTCCACACCGCATAAATATCGCAGTTGTGAGTTGTCAGATTTTCGATCGCTCGAATTTGCGCCCAGCAGCCCACTCGATTGTCCAGACACTGCGAAACGATGGAGTCCCCGACTTCTTCAAACGGACCATCCAGAAGGATCATGTCGCCAATGAGCACTTTGCTGCGAACCAGATCTACGGGTAGTCCGAGATCCACAAGGAATCGCGTCACAGGAACAAGGGTGACTCAAAGACGACTACTCAAGAAACGGATCAAAATCCAGCAATGGTGCTGCGGCCGCTTTTTCAAGCTTTGGCGTCATCTCATTCAGCAACGACTTCGCGGAGTCCGGTACCATTTCAGCTGCTCGGTCCCGCACATAACTCGACGAACTGCTGGCCGAACTTTGTGCAGCTGACACGGCCTTCTCCTTAAGCGTCACCTGAGCTCGGTTCAGCATTTCCTGAGCACGATTTTCAAGCTGCGTCGTCACTTCTTCAAACATAGAATCCGGTTCGGCTGGCTTCACGACAGGCTTTGGTGCTTTGGAACCCTGCGGCAAAGATGACGGCTTTCCCCAGATGAGCTCTTCCATTTCCGTTGCATGATCGGCAGCTGTCCTGGTCGTCGCGGACGAAGCTTTCGGTAGCGGTAGCGGCTGCGGTGCCTTCGCTGTGTCTTCCCGGAAGTCAGCAGGCTGAACATCAGCTGCAAGATCGTTTGCCGAAAATCGCGATCCCGTGTCGGCTGCCAGAGCCTGTGTCTTTTCCGGCGGTCGCGCTGCGAATGGATCTGCAAGTGGCCGGACTTTCGCATCCTGCGGAAACGGAATGCGAAAAAGATCGTTATCGGCATCTTCATTGATGTCAGATTCAGGAAGGCCATCCGATTGAGCTTTGCTGTCCAGTGAAGGAAAACTCAACAGGTTGCCGTCGCCGTTCGCTGCACCTTTTTCACTGCGATTCAGAAAACCGCGAAGTTCATCCAGCGTGGATGTTTCCTCAGAAACACGATCCGCCAGTGACGATGCAACAGATTCAGAAATCAGATCGGCCGAACCGTGAGCCATCAGAGCTCGAGCCAGCTCAGGCCGATCCGTCCATTGAGAGGGACTCCAGGTCCGAATGTCGGCATACGCCAATCCAATCGATTGCTGCGGCGTGCGCGGGATAACCTGCAATCCTTTCTGCGACTGAACAACATGATATTGCTGCGCGAAAAACATTGCCGACGCACCCAGCGCCGCGCCGAACATCAACGGCTTGGCCTTGCTCATCGGTTGGGTTCCTGACAACGGTGGCGGGACTACTGCGGACAAAATGCAGGCCGACTGTCAACATCGACATCCGGTCTCTGCAAACCTACCACGTGACAGGCGATGGCTTTGCTTGCTTCCGCAAATCAGGCCGACAATTCCGCAAGTCCCAAACCGCGTGTCGGTCAGGTCTTCGCAGACGAAACAGTCCATGCGAATGAGATTTCTGGTGTCGTTCCTCTGTTCAACGCCGATTCTCCCGTTCAGCCGGAAACTTTGACAATCGACTGAAGTTTGCGGAACAGGCAAACGCGAACGGCTGTCAGGAACTCTTCCGCAAGACCGCGATTCAGTCGGTTCTCCTCTTGAACTTCAGGGGAAATGCGGCGAGCATATTCAAACCCGCCACGATCCTCCAGAAATGTTCCGCTCTTCACATTCTCAACGAATGCGCTGTCTCCTATGAAGGACAGACTCTGTACCGGTCCGCTTCCGCGACGCGAGTTTATGCGCATCGGCACTTTGGCTCTGGGTGGGCTGACTTTGCCGAATCTGCTGGCTCAGCGCGCCCACGCTGGCACAATCGCCGATCCGGACACCACTGTGATTCTCTTCTGGATGTGGGGCGGCCCCAGCCAGTTTGAAACATGGGATATGAAGCCCGAAGCCCCGGCCGAAATTCGCGGGCCGCTCAAGCCGATTCCCACGACCGTGCCCGGAATGGAGATCTGCGAATACATGCCGAAGCAGACGCAGCGAGCCGAACGGTTCTCCCTGATTCGCTCGTTGCATCACGAGATGTCGGGTGAAACCAATGCACGCGGTGAATACCCGATCCACGATCGAGTTACGCCGCAGGACCTGTTGGCGACTGTTTACGCACATCTGGGGATTGATCACACGCAGTCCGTCAAAGACCTGGCAGGGCGGCCAATCCCCATTCTTCCGCACGGTTCACCGATTGCTCAACTATAAAATTGCGTGAATGGGTTTGCCGTGGTCAAGCTCCAGACGCTTGCGGCCGGGGATCTCCAGACGGTGTGAATCCAGGCCAAGCTGATGCATCACGGTCGCGTGAAGATCGGTGACATAATGGCGATCTTCGACTGCATGAAAGCCAATTTCATCGGTGGCTCCGTGAGCGATTCCGCCTTTCACTCCGCCACCCGCCAGAGCCACTGAAAAACCATAAGGATGATGATCGCGGCCGTCGGAATTCTGAAAGCCGGGTGTGCGACCAAACTCCGTGCCTATCACAACCAGAGTTTCGTCCAGCTGGCCGCGTTGTTTCAGGTCGCGGATCAGGGCAGCGATGGGCTGGTCCACCTGAGCACACAGTGTGGAGTGATTATTTTTCAGGCCGCCGTGAGCATCCCAAGCTCCTGCACCACCGTTGCTGCCATGAAACAACTGCACAAATCTGACGCCGGATTCCACAAGCCGACGGGCAACCAGACACTGCTGGCCAAAGGTTTTCGTTGGCTCCTGATTCAGGCCGTACATCGTCTGTGTCTCAGCAGTCTCTGCCGAGAAATTTATGACATTCGGCAATGCCGACTGCATGCGAAACGCCAGTTCATACGACTTAATGCGAGCCTTCAGCGCCGGATCATTAGGATATTCCACTGCGGCAATTCGGTTCAGTCGTCCCAGCAGCTCAAATTCACTTTGCTGTTCTTCCCGATAAACTTCTGAGCCCGGAATGGCAAATGGCAGCGGGTTTGCCGGATCAACATTCAGATGAATCCCGGCATGCTCCGGCCCAAGATAGTTGGCTCCATGCGCACCCAGTCCGCCGCAGCAGTCAGCAATTGGAGTTCCGATCACGCAGAAGCTGGGCAGGTCGTCATTGAGTGATCCCAGACCATAGTGTACCCACGAACCGATCGTGGGGAACTGGCCTTCCAGAGCATGTCGACCCGTATGAAACTGCAACTGCGCGCCATGATTGTTATCCGTCGTCCACATCGAGCGCACGATGGCAACGTCATCAATGACGCCTCCGAGATGGCTCCACCAGTCGCTGATATCGAGACCGCTCTGTCCGCGGCGCTGATGTTCGATCTGCATGGGGAACAATTTCGGATGCGGCTGATGCAACCCTGGAATAAACTCACGCAGGTTCTTTTTTAGATAAGGAGAATCGAGCACACTTTTAAAGGGCGTTTCATCGACCGACAGACCGGCATATTTATTGAGTGCCGGCTTGGGATCAAAGGATTCCATCTGCGACATTCCGCCGACCAGAAAAATCCAGATCACACTTTTGGCCTTCGGCGCCAAATGAGCAAGTCCTGAAGGAACACCGCTCGGCGTTTCTTCCGCTGCTCGGACAACGCCGTCGCGCTGCAGCATGGCGCCAAGGGCAAGCCCGGTGAAACCCATGCCGACGTCAGACAGAAAACCGCGTCGTGATGGAACGGCCGGGGAACGATCCCCAGAGGCTGATGATTTTGATTTCATGATGAGAAAACCTGTCACAATCCTGAGATGGACGGCTGATATTTTACTGTGCGATGAACTCTCGCCACCACACTTCAGACTGAGGGCTTCTAAAAACGTAGCTGAACTCGTGAGAGTTCAGAAGCACAACCGAATTCTCACGAATCCGGCTACGTCCGTGATGTTTTACTGGGCCTTCTTATCGAACAGTGACAAAATCGTTATGGTTAAACAGAACATGAACCAGGTTTTCACGTGCTCGCTGGGCAGGATCTGCCGACGGCTTGTTGGCATTCTCCACGCCTCCCGTAAATGTGGTCAGTGTCGAGCCGGAGCGAAATCGCTCTGACTGCTGCTCCAGAAAACGAACACATTCCTGTTGTTCCGCGTCACGCGGTTCTCGTACCAGGATGGTTTGGAACGCCAGACGAACAAACGCCGAAGTTGCATTTGCGGGGGTTTCGGCAGAAACTTTTTCACTGAGCGTTGCGGCAAGGATTCGGCTTTGCGCCAACGTCAGCGGACTGTTGCTCATCGCCAATGACTGTTGAGGCGAAATACTTTCCGGACGCTGATAACATTCGACCGGATTCGCACTGTCAAAGGTCGCAAGAAAGGTCATCTTCTTTTCTTTAGATGTTCGAAAATACACGCTGCGGCGACCCAGTGTCAGTCCCGCGGCCGGATCAAGATCTGGCCCGGACATGGTCTTGTCCAGCTGACCGGCGACATGGAATGTGGCATCGCGGACGATCTCCGCTTCCATGCGGTAGCTGTTCTGTCGCCACAGCTGACGATTCTCTGGATCTTTTGCGGCGTTGGCGGCGGCAAGACTAAGATCTTCCGGACCCGGCGATGACGACATCTGATAAGCGCGACTGGTCACGATCAGTCGATGCAGCGGCTTCATCTTCCAGCCATTCTCCATCAGCTCGCACGCCAGCCAGTCCAGAAGTTCCGGGTGCGACGCCGGCTTACCGTTGATTCCAAAATCGAACACTGTAGAAACCAGTGGCTGATGAAAATGTCGCAGCCACAAATGATTCACGGCGACTCGAGCCGTGAGCGGATTGTCTCGGCTGGTGATCCAGCGAGCCAGAGCCAGCCGCCGACCCGTGCTGCTGGAGGGATACACAGCCGTAAAGCGAGTGTACGCCTCGAACGGTTCTGCAGCCGCTTTCTTCGCTGCTTCCACGGCGGTGCTGGCAGCGACGACTGCAGCATCTGCATCTGTCACAGCCTTTGTCTTCTTGTCGTCCGGCGGCATTCCTTCCGCCGACAATGCCGCTTTGGCTGCGGCGAGAGCGTGTTGGGACGTTAACAGCTTGAGCTCGCCCTGCCGAACCGCAAGCAATTTTTCCGCCGTGCCCGCCGCGAGAGAAAGCTCTTTCGCGTTTGCCGCAGGCGGTTGAGAATAGTTGGCTTGATCAGCCGTAATGCGAGCCCTGGCAAATTCCACGGAAGCCGCTGCGACGGCTAGCTTCAGGCCCGCCAGCTGCAAAGAAACTTCCGCCTGTTGCACAGCCGTCGCCAATGTCGCTTCACTGATGTCTGCCGATTTCTGAAACGCCAGAAGCTGCGACTGAGCGGATTCCAGAGCCGTTCCTGCGGCACCGTGGGCATCTGAGGCCGCCTTCATTTCAGACTCCGCAGAGTTCAATGATTCCGTCGCCACAAAGTTCTGCAGGCCCGGGTAAAACGAACTGGCGGGCAGCTCGACCGGCTGCACGGAAAGTTCACCGGCATTGAAAACGGCAGGAACCTTTGGATCCAGCGGCTTATCCTTGAGCGGATTCTTTTCATCGCCGCGCACAAAAAGCAGCGTCTGAGCCACCGCGTTGGCATCAAAGACTCGGACCAGTCCGTCTTTGGCCACATCACTCTCCCCGGGGACTCGATCGGTTCTCACATCATGCGGTTCAAAGACGGCGCGCAGGTGATAATAATCTGACTGCGAGATCGGATCGTACATATGATCATGGCAGCGGGCGCAGTTGAAAGTCACACCCATAAACGCTTTGCCCGTGTGTTCGATCGTGTTGTCGATCCACGAATTTCGATTGAACAGATACCAGTTGCGAACCAGATACCCGGTGGCTCTCAGTGCCTGCGCATCATGTGGACTGGCTTCGTCAGCGGCCAGCATCTCGACAATCATCTGATCGTAGGACTTGTCCTCGTTCAGCGATTCGATAATCCAGTCTCGCCAGCGCCAGATATGAGGCTTGCTTTCACGAACCTCGGCCCCATAACCGTCCCAGTCGCTGTAACGCCAGACATCCATCCAATGACGCCCCCAGCGTTCGCCATAGTGTGGGCTTGCCAGCAATTCGTCAACGACTTTTTCATAAGCGTTTGCTGACGCATCATTCACGAACGCTGCCAGCTGTTCGGGAGTCGGCGGCAGACCGATCAGGTCGAGATAGACGCGCCGCAGCAAAACATTTTTCGAAGCCGATGCCAAAGGAGACAGATCGTGCGTCTTCCGGGCCTGATCGATAAAGGCGTCGATCGGGTTGGCGGCAGAAACAGAGCCTTCGACCATCGGAACGGCCGCTCGCACTGGCTTCTGAAACGACCAGTGACTCACCAGAGTTTCATCGTCCGGAATTCGAGCGCCCTGATCAATCCACCGTCGCAGAAGATCAATCTGCGCAGGCTCCAGCGGCTTACCTTCGTCCGGCGGAGGCATCTTCAGATCGCCCGTCTGCAAAACGGCTTCAATCAGCCGGCTCTCCTGACTCTTTCCAGGAACAATGATCGGACCGCTGTCCCCGCCCTTCATGGCGTGCGCTGCACCGTCCAGGCGAAGTCCGCCGCCTGGGTCCGCTTCGTTGTGGCAGGTCGAACATCGGCCGCGAAGAATCGGGCGAATGTCACGCAAATAATCCACGGAGTCGGTATTCGCTGAAGGAGGCGATTCATCAGCAGCACAGATCGGCTGTGTGTGACAGATCGCGCAGCAGCAAAACAACAAGACAAGCGACGATACTGGTTTCATGGGATCAAACCAGACAAGTGAAAAAAGGCGGGAGCAATACTCAGGTGGGAAGCCGACGGCATTTTGACAAGCCGTCACTTCGTCTGATCGTACCGTCCTTTTTGCCCGAAGCCAATTGCCAGCTGAGCCCGTTCGGTCAGAATTTAGAAGCGTTTGGCCACTGCCAGGGACCGTCTGCCGGAAGTTCAGGCTTTGAAAATTTTCTCTCGGCCATCCACGACGTTCTTCGTGGCGTTTCGAGTGTCCAGGACCATTTTGGAATGCTTGACAATGAACTCATAATCAAACGCACTGTGGTCGGTTGAAATCAACACGCAGTCCTGCGACCTCAGAAACTCGGGTGTCAGATCGGTGCTCGTCATTTGTGGAAGATGCTGATAGTGACGCATCTTTGGAAGTCGCGGCACATGAGGATCGCTGTAGGTTAACACGGCGCCTCGTTCCATCAGTAGTTCGAGAAGTTCGAACGATGGGCTTTCACGAGGATCGTCCACATCCTTTTTATAGGCCATCCCCAGAATACAAATCCGACTGCCTTTCACCGGCAGAGTCTGGTCATTCAGAAACTCAGCCAGACGCCCGACGACGTATCGCGGCATGTTGGAATTGATCTCGCCGGCCAGTTCAATGAAGCGGGTGTTCATCCCCTGCAGTCGTGCCAGCCAGCTTAGATAAAACGGATCAATCGGAATGCAGTGGCCGCCCAGCCCTGGTCCGGGATAAAACGCCTGAAACCCGAACGGTTTTGTTTTGGCGGCGTCAACAACTTTCCAGATATCGATGCCCATGCGGTCGAACAGCATCTTGAGTTCATTCACAAGAGCGATATTCACCGCGCGATAGGTGTTCTCCAGAATCTTGCAGGCTTCCGCGATCTCCGCATTGTCGACGCGAATCACTTTCACGATCGAATACCCGTAAAGCGCACAGGCCAAATCACCGCTCAGGGTATCGATGCCGCCCACGACTTTCGGAATCCCGGCAGCGGTGTAGTCCGGATTGCCGGGATCTTCACGTTCCGGACTGAAGGCCACAAACACTTCTCGCCCGCAGACAAGCCCGGCAGGGTTGCGATTGAGAATCGGAACCATGACATCCCGAGTCGTCGTTGGATACGTTGTACTTTCCAGCACGACAAGCTGACCCGGACGAAGAACTGCGGCAATGGATTCGGAAGTGGATTCAATGAACTGCAGGTCCGGATCACGGCTGGCATTTAATGGCGTTGGCACACAGATCAGCAACGCGTCTGCTTCGGCCAGGCGAGTCATGTCGCTGGTCGGATCAAGAGATCCGCGACTGATCCAGTCAGCGATCCGTTCCGACGAAATGTGCTTGATGTAGCTTTTGCCGGCCTTCAGAAGTCGCACCTTTTCGGTGTCCACATCAAATCCCAGACACCGAAAACCGGCGTTGGTGAAGGCACTGATCAACGGCAGGCCCACGTAACCAAGCCCGATGATTCCAATCTTTGCCGTCTTGTTGGCGATCTTTTCAGCGAGTTGGGAAGACAGCTGCTGGGTGGAATGAGCAAATGACATGGAGCTTTTGATCCGATTCTGTTCCCAAAAGGTTCAACGAGGCACAAGAAGACATTCGGCCGACTTCAGAGGAGGATACGCCGCAACCGAGTTAGGACGCCTAACAAAACTGGGACTGGCTCCCGTATCTTGCGAAATGTGCCCAGAAAAATGACGCAGCGAGGATGCCTGTCCCACTTTTGTTAGAGCCTCTTACGATCCTTGTCAGGATTTCGCTGCAGGAAAAGTCCTAACCCTCGACAAAATCCCGACGAGGTCCGGAATGTGCCGGTTGTAAAGTTCCTGACTCGTGCGAGGAGGCATTCATACCGCCGAACAGCAACGCCAGCACCTGGGTAGGCCGCGCCATGATCGCTGGCTGACTTTCGAAATCCAGCACCTGTGTTGTGCTCACGGGAAACGTCCTGAAGCAAGCGCTGAGAGTGCCGCTCAACGAACATGAGGGTGACGTGGAAGCTGCCTCCTCAAATCGTCGTTCGTAAGTTCTTGCCACAAGATGTAGGATGGGCATTCCTGCCCGTCGCGCTCCTGACAAACGCAAGTCGGACAAGAATGTCCAACCTACATGGCACATCGAAACGAATGTGTCCGTCGGCTTTTGCGGCTGAAACAAATGAGCCGTCGCGAACTTCGCATGATTCGCCACAGGATCAGCGCGACTCACTTCGAACTCAATCCATAACCGAAACCTCCAGTCATCCGAAGCCAACAACACATCCGCCTGCGGCGCATACCCCAGCAACCTTTCGAACCGTTCATCCAACACCCGCGCCTCCACACCACAGGACCAGCCGCGCGGCGTTCGTGCAATGAACTGGTCTTGAAGATAGCGAGCAAGCTGGCCCATTCAGTGTTCGCAATCAATCTGCGGCATCAAGGAAAGCATGAATGAGTTCGATGCGGTTATTGAATTGCGGCTGTTGATGAAGCGTCCTGTGAAAGGCCATCCCCGAAACAGAATTGCCATCCGTTTGCCAGCCGAAATCACTGTCAAGTCCTGTTGTTGCACTCGGTTCTTTGACGAGTGCCTTCTGCACTCGATCGATACAAGCGACGTGATTTCCGCACACGATGTAGCCAACCATGATTCCGAACGAATGCCGCGCGCTGTATTTGCCAGACGCAAATCGAACGATTCCGTTTTGGACGTACTTCCTCGCTAGATCGTTGCCGACGCTTGTGAGTCGTTTGCACTCCATCGTCAGATAGGTTTCTTCATTCCACGTGTACTCAACTTTGATATCAATCAACCCGCTGGCGGTGTCGTCTTCCCGGCGATCTGATTGAGTCTCGCGTTCGAAGCGAATGGCTGACGGTGGTTTGCGATTTCGCTTGGCGTCAACCATCTTCCATCTCAGCACGTCGGTAATCTTGTCTTCATCGGTTGTCGAAGAGACTCGCGAATCAGCCTTTGCTGCGGGCCACGCGAGCTGCAGGATCTCCAGCGTTGTGACGACGACCGACCACTGTGCCTTGCGGCGAATATCGCGATTTAGACGTCCCGAAGATCCGCGTGCCACGGTGACTATTCCTCGGCCCGGAGAAGTTCTGCCAGGATCGTATCGGCATCGTCATAGGCACGAGCACGGGACCAGAACCGCTTTTGAGCCAGCTTGACAATCAGGCAGCGGTCTTCGTCAAATTGCACGAGGGAACGACGCAACTGGAATCCAGATGTCAGCGGCATATGTAGCAAGTCTGCCAGATGACTGCCGCCGTCGAACTCACTTTGCTGAACTATACGAGCACTGCGGTGGCGACCCTGGTCAAATCGAATCACGACCGCTCCCACATCAGTCAGGGCGGTCACAATGTCAGCGTTGACCTTCAGGCCGCCAGCGGACAGTTCGTTTCGCAGATATCCAACAAGTGTTTCGCAATACGTCTGAAACTGGGCCTGATCTGGAGCTTGAACAGCCTGAGAATCGCTGCCGTGGCGAAAGAAATCGATGTCGTACTTCACGGTGTCGCTAATGTAGTCTCGTTGCCAGTCAGGGAGTTCGTAGAATTCGAAGACGGCGTTGTCGAGTGCTGTGAAAGTCGTGTCGGAATCCTGTTTTTCGAGCTCTCTCAATAATGCGGATAGATCTTTGATGTTGGACTTTTCAGCAACATCCTTGAAAGGAAGTCTGTTGAGGTCATTTTGTTCGGTAATCTGTTTATCAATTCCAAACCGGGTGGCGGTCAGCAGAAAACAATAGGTTGCCAGCGAGGAATTAAAAAACGTATTCAGCAGGTCAGATCGCCAGCCGTGCTCGCCAAGTGGAACGCCAAAATAGCTGCGAGAATAGACCACGTCATTTTTACACATGGCCGCCGTGAGCCGGTCATTCTGTAGGCTCTGCTGCACCAATAGAATCGGCGCTTGGTAGATCTTTGGATCGCGAGCGTGTTCCATGGTTCTGTATTCGAACTTCGGCAACGCCGAAACATTCTGGTGAAATCGTGTAAGGTGCTCGTCTTCGAGTTTGGGTAATTTAAGCAATGCGTCAGGCACTAGGGTTGAACTTGCCGTGTTCTTGAACCCGGTTTGGAACTTCGTCCCCCAGGAAGCAAGTGTTTCGTCAGTTCGCTTATGTTGCTGGTAAAGCTCTCGCAGAATCGCCCTGTCCCTCGGCGTTCCAAAAGACGCAATCTTCAGCAAATGGTCTTCGCTGATCACACGAGACACTGGCAGATGGCTGATCCTCTCCAGAAAGAATTCCACGATTCCATGTCTGGCGAATGAGTCGCTGCGTTCGGCCGACGCGAACACCACCGTATCGTTCTTGCCAACACGATCATTCTCAAGCACAAGCACCATTGCTGGTTGTTCTGCAGAAGGAAACAGCTTTTTGTTGTGTAGCGCGGACAGGTTCAGCATCACTCGCGGACGAAATGCGGACATCAACTGCCGCTTCGCCTTCAGAGACTGCTCTTCCTGACTGAAGAAATTCTTCGCGTCGAGGATCAAGCCCAGCCGAGCCCCCTTTGCGGCGAAGTCACGTGATCGCCAGATGAACGCCTGATCGATTGGCGATCGATACGGAAGTTCCACCGGAGGATCTTGACTCTGGCAGTATTCGATGTGCGAACGTGAGCTTGCATCGGCGGTCGAGCGTTCGCCCTTGGGCCTGTTCCAGGGCGGATTGCCGACGACAATCGAAAACTGCTTTTCTCGAAACGCCGGGCGAGAGGCGAACGTGTCGTTACTGAATGCATCTGCCACGAAGAGATTGCGATCCTTCAGGCTGTGTCGAAACTTCAACTGATGCACGGATCCGGGAGAAGGATCAAGTTCAAATGCGGTTAGACAAAGGCTGAATGCCGCAATCTCGATCGCTGTTTCCTCAAGGTCGACGCCGTAAATCTGCTGTGAAAGAACATCTCGAACCAGCGATCGAGTCAGCTTTTCACCAGCAGCAATTCGCCGCGCGACCAATCGCCGGAAAGCATCGACCAGAAACACACCCGAACCACATGCAAGGTCAAGAACCTTCGGTGCATCGCCTAACGGGGTTTTAAACAGATGGTCGTCGAAGACCTGTGAATAAACGAGGTCGACCAGATTGACAGGCGTGTAATGGGTTCCCCGCGACTTCGCCTTGTTCGCGTCGCCCGCGTAAATGAACCGTTCATAGATCGAACTGATCAACTCGATGGGAATGACTTCGAAGTCGTAACGCGAGAAGTCAAACGACATCTGGCCGGTGGTCAAGTCCTGTCGCGTGACGATGGCTCGCGCAACGTCCAGATGTTCTTTCTCGAATGAGTAGGATTCGTCTTCTTCACCATTGGACGGCGGTGGTGGGAAAAGGTCGCCATTGAAGGTTTCCCGCATCCGCTCGAAGAATGTTCGAGTCTCACCCGTGCGTGTCAGCACCTCCGCAAAAGTTCTGGCTTTCAGGTCATCGAAGAGTGTATCCGGCAGGACTCCGCGAGCCTCAAGGTACGCTGTGAAAAGGGTCCGAAGCATTAGCCGATGAGCGTGCAGTGGTCTACAGCTGCGTTTCACAAGCAGTTCGGCGGCTTTCTGCAGGTCACTTGCGAGTTCCACATCAATGCGAGTGTTCTTCGAGATTCGTTTTCCGGCTTTGGTGGCCCAGAACTGTCCGTTCTCAAGACTCAACCGATCCAGTTCGTACCTGCGAAGCTGTTCTAGGTCTTTAGTCAGAAGATTCAGTAATTCTGCCGGATGCTTTTTCTCCACAGTTTGAGACGGCGGCGCGAATGCGTTGAAGACTCGGATTCGCGTTGGCGTCACAACCCAAAGCATTCGTCCCAGTCCGTGATTCCACGCCGTACGATGCCAGGTATGAAGTTCTTCCGGGGTTGGATCAGCGGCAAGGCTTTTCAAATAGATGCACGGAGCGCCATTGATTTCGAAGACATCGGTAACTCCCAACTTGTCCTTGTCCAGGACTGAAGCATACCGAAATCGCCTATCGAACAACTGGGCGCTAGAGCCTGCCGCATGGTTCTGCCGAAGCTGGTCACCTCGAATCAGTCCGACCGTATTGTCCCCGGAAGCGCTGGAGTACCCCAGTGCCTTGATGAGGGAGTCATATTCACTAGTGGCTGATTCCATTGGGGGCAGGATAACGAGATTCTCAAAGCGTGTTAACTGATCATGAATTCGATCTTGCAACGACGAGAATGAGCAACCTGGGGAAAACGGGCGAAATCAGCATCGCGACAGAAATGTCGCGATTAATGGTTAACCACAAATGCAATCAGCCGATCGGAATCGTCACTCGACATTTGGGGTAGTTTTCACAACCCCAGAACGATCTGCCTCTTCTGAGGGCCTTTTGATGCCGCGCGTTGAATCATTGGCGTGCGGCAGTTCGGGCAGACCGGAGTTGAGCCTTTGGATGCAGTGACAACGGCAGGCGATGTTTTCTTTTCCAGAACCGCATGGACCTGCGTCCGAATGTCTTCCAAGACGTAAGACGTTCTGACTTTCACATGAAGTACGTCAATTCCGGCGGCTGCGAAAGCGTTGTCCAAACAGAAGGATGCCGCACAAAAAGCGATGACTTTTCACTGAGCCGCGAGGAGGCAGGTCTGAAGATATCCGGCCGACCGCACAATTTCGGCAGTGACCTCCGCAGCGGTTTCGAGGATTGGGATTCCTCGCGGCACGGGATGCATAAAGATTTCTGTCCAGCCCTTATAGTGAATATCGGCAAGGGCCTTCAGCAGCGGTTTGAAATCCAGCGGACCGCGGCCGGGCAGCTGCAACAGTTCCTGCTCCTTCGGAAGTTTGGTCATGCAACCGTCACCATGCTGCCAGGCATAGAACATCGCGATGCTTTGATCGAGCTCCCGAATCAGCGAGGCGAGCTGGTCGGCATCCTGAGGCAGATGGTACGGTGCCAGTGCGATGGCCAGATGCTTTGAAGGAGTCAGCTCATGAAGGTATCGCAGGGAATCGGCCGATTCGAACAAATCGTTCGCATGGTTCTCAATGGCAATGATGACACCATTCTCTTCTGCCACGGCCAGATGCGGTTTCATCTTTTCGACGAATACGCCGACGGCTTTCTTCAATTCGGCACCCGCAAGTCCCTTTGGACCATCGCCGCCAGTCACGATGAGCCCGCAGCCCAGTCGCTCTGCCAGTCGCATTTCTTCCTGAAGACCAAACGGACCCAGCGGATACTGAGTGATGCAGCCAACTTTGACGCCGTGCTTTTCCAAAAGACGACCGAACAGTTCCTCGCCCATGTCCTGCAGTTGTTCGCGCTGATTGCCATGACGCTTTGGCCATAAGTCCAGATGCGTCGCGCCGCACTTCGCGATCTCCGGCAGGATCTCACCAAGATACATGTAGCCGTACATGCAGGACGCCACGATGTACTTCAGCTTTAGTTCGGCCGCCTGCTGAGCAGGCTGTTGTGCGTTTGCGGCGGCTGCCAATCCCGGCATCAGTGACATTGTGCCGGTCGCTGCCGCCGCTTCAAGGAACGAGCGTCGAGTGATGTTCTGCATAAAGATGATCCCGAGTCGAAAAAAATGATGATGATTTCGCAGCCGTCGTCGCCGTTGCGAACAACCTTCGCAGCGAACTGACGACGCTCATGCCTTTTGTGCGGCCAGCTGCGAAACAACCGCCAGTAGACCGACGTTACGGCAGCTGAGCCACAGCTTTCTTCGGCAACGCATCACACATCTGCAACGCCAGCAAGGGATAAGCGGTTCCGCTGTAGGTAATGTAATGCCACGAATCCGTGTTCAGGGAACGAGTCCACCAGCGACCGGATTCCTGCTGATTCTTTTGCAGCCAAACAATTCCTTTTGCCAGACGTTTGTCGTCGGCCGCCAGACCTGATTCACGCAGCACAATGATGGCCAGCCCGGTCATGTGACCGTCGCTCGGTGGGTCGGCAAACTCTGGCTCGGCCTTCAGCTTCTCCGCTCGATTGCCGCTGCCCCAGGATTCCGGAGCCGCAAACGATCGGATGGACCAACCGCCATCGGCATGCTGATGCTTCAGCAGCTGGACCACCAGCTCCTGCTTTTTCTCCGCCGTTAACAAGTCGGTCATGCGATTGCTGGCCCACAGCAACAAAGTGCGGCTGTAATCATGAGCCGGGTTTTCGGTACGCAGATAATTCTTCAGACGCTCCACAGCGGCCTTCAGCGGTTCGTTTTCCGATGCGGCCACTTTGTGCAGCCAACCGGGAGCTGTCGCAGCGGCCATGGCTGCCACGGTCGCTTCGTGGTAGGCATCGGATTCAAACGGAGGCCAGCAGTCCAGAGATCCCCATGTTCCATTGTCACTCTGAATCGCAAACATCAGTTCAAGCGATGCTTCTGTTTCCGGGGCCAGAGATCCGGAAACATGTGCGTCCCATTCTGCTAGGCCGGCCGCAATGTAAATCACCTGAGCCGGCCGAGTTGCCTGCTTAAGTCGATCGTGCTTTTCTTCCTGAAGCTTTGTCAGCGATGTAAGAAAAAACTCACGTGTGTCTTCGGGAGGCTCTCCCAAAGAGGGACTCAACGCGGGCCGTGTGACCATATACGTTCCGTTGGTGTGGCAGCTGACACATTTCTTTTCACCGCTCCACGCCACCGAGCCCTGTTCGAGATACTGTTGAGCCAGTTCGACCGACACATCCGCTCGCTTCGGTTCATCGGCTGATGCCTTTGGAATGGTGATCTGTTCAAACTTGTATTGATGATCGTCCGCCTCCAGGCTGCCACTCTGCAGCATGCCAACAAGGATGGCCCACTGGCACGCACTTTGCTTGCAAAAAACAGTAGCAGAAGCCGTCAAGGCTTTCGGAATGCCGGCTATTCGAGCAACGCTTCGAAACGCTTGGCGCGTTCCGCTACAAAGCGACTGCCACTGGGCAATGGCCGCAGGAATTACGACTAAAGACGATGCTTGAAGCAAACGAAAAAACAAAGACGCGAGTTTCATCGGCAAGCCTTTCCGAAGGAAGGAACGCTCGGAGGAAATGTCAGAGGTGGCCGCAGGAGTTGCAGTGGCGGCAAGCAGAACACAGAGCAGGGAGGATGCATTTTCGAAGATTCGTCAGCAAACAGAAAGGATCCACCCTTATTCAAGGATGCGGATGCACGACGGGCCAGGAATTTCGATCGGGCTGCCCGCTGATTTCAGTATGCCTGATCCGTCAGCGATCTTGAACACAGCGACGTTGTTGCCGGCCATGTTGGCACAGATCAGAGAAGCACCGTCACTGGTAATGGCCAGGTTCTGCGGGCCCTTGCCGAGACTTGGGATAATCTCGAGCAGGCTGAGCGTGCCGTCATCGGCGATTGAATAACAGGCGATACTGTCGTGCCCGCGATTGGTGCCGTAGAGAAATTTTCCGTTGGGAGTGATCTTCAGGTCGGCCGTGTTGCTGACTCCATCAAAGTTGGTCGGCAGAGTGTCGATTGTCGTGCGTTCAAGCAGAACGCCGGAGTCAGACAGGTAGTCGTACAACGTTACAGAATTTTTCAGTTCGTTGATGACATACATCCACTTTCCATTCGGGTGAAACGTCAAATGGCGCGGCCCGCCGCCGGGAGGTGTCCGGACAAACGCCTGCTGATTGGGAGTCAGCTTTGCGGTTGCTGCGTCAATCTTGTAACACACGATCTGATCCAGTCCGAGGTCAGCCGCATAAGCGAATTGATTGTTGGGACTGATGACAAAGCAATGGGCATGAGGTTCCTTCTGACGGGCCTCATTGACGCTCGATCCCGCATGTTGCACAAACGAAACTGGTTCAGACAGACCACCGTCGGCCTTGATGGCATACGAGGCCACGCTGCCTGTCATATAGTTTGCCATCAGCAGGCTCTTGCCAGTCGTGTCCACTTCCAGAAAACACGACGCAGTGCCCATGGTCGACTGACGATTCAACGGGCTGAGTTTGCCCGTGCGACCGTCCAGACGAAACGCGGCAACCTGCTCGGGCTCCTGGCCTCCAAAGGTCGGTGCGTAAATGGAATACAAAAACTTGTGGTCAGGAGTGACAGCCATGAAGAACGGATTCAATACATCCGCCGTGCGGTGCAGCGGTTTCAGAGCTCCGGCCTTCGCGTCGAATGTGTAAGAGTGAATGGCTCCCTGATCACCAGGAGCGAACGCGGAGATAAAGACCAAAGGCTCCTCCGCGATGGTAACCCGAGGGTGCGTCATCAGACAAACTCCTGCCACAGCAAAGGCGACGTAATAAATGAATGAACCAGGCATTGATGCTTCCTGTCCTGAACTTACAAATGGTGCACGCCGTCGCCGAAGATTGGAACGGCACTGACAGAATGTGTAACCGATCTCAGGTCTGCGTTCCAATGAAGTCGTCCAGTTCACCGATCGACGCGAGCCATGGCACCAAAAACAATCGCCTCGCCCACGGTACTCACGGGTTCTTCGCCGAAACACCTGGCTGTCCGCCAGAGGCCCACACCGCTTAAGGATCGCTCGATCAATAAGTGTCTGATCGTTGCCTTTCGTTCCGCGAAAGAACGCTACTTTCGCGGAGCGAAAGGCGACAATTATTGATCGCACGAGACTCACGCCAGTTGCCCGACCGGACTTCGTTTACGGACGAACTCTTTATTCCACGACAACACCGGTCACATCCGGCGGGTCGGGATACTTTGGGGCCATCTTCTTCAGAGTGTCTGCGATGACACTGGCGACAACATAATCGCGGTACCAGTTCTGGTCGGCTGGCACAACGTACCACGGCGAGTTCTCCGTCGAACACTTTTCCAGCATGTCTTCGAACGCCTTGCGATAGGCGTCCCAGAACTTACGCTTTTCCAGATCGGCCGGATCAAACTTCCAGCGTTTTTCCGGCATGTTGATTCGTTCTTCAAAACGCTGCTTCTGTTCGCTCTTTGAGATATGCAGAAAGAACTTCACCACTCGCGTGCCAGAAGCATTCAGCACTTCTTCAAATGCACTGATCTGTTTAAATCGCGGCTTCCAGACGTCTTCTTTTACGATGTTATGAACTCGCACGACCAGCACATCTTCGTAGTGGGAGCGATTAAAAACGCCGATCTTCCCCGCCGGAGGCACGGCCTTGTGGATTCGCCACAGAAAATCCCGCGACAGCTCTTCTTCGCTCGGTTTCTTGAATGACGTGACCTCAACCCATTGCGGATTCGCGCCTTCAAAGACAGACCGAATGGTGCCATCCTTTCCGCCACCATCCATGGCCTGAAATACAATCAGAAGTTTCTGCCGGCCTTCTGCAAAAAGTTGTTCACCCAGCTGAATCAGTTCTGTGCGTTTCTGCAGGAAATCCTTACGACATCCTGCAACATCTTTAATGATGTTCTTTCCATCGGTTTCCAATTTACGCAAGTCTACTTTTTGACCGGGCTGAATTCGATGCTCATCGGTGCTCAACATGGCGGCTGCTTTCTCAACGGCTGCAGAACTGGAAGACGCAAAACCTGAAGACGCTGCGACGTTCAATGTCACGGCGCAAGAATCAAACTGACGAAGACGACAGAGAACACGGCCAGCAACATCAGCGCCGACAGAAGACTGCCCACGATGGCTTCGAAACGTGATCGGCGTGGAACAACATATCCCATCAGACAAAGGATCAATGAAACCACGTTCAATAATCCGGCGCTGCCACCCACAACGAGCAACCGAGTCAAAGCGGGAGCATTCGTCGTCAGGTTTTCGAGCTCTTGTCGTGTCGATGGCAGACGATGCAGCATGAAGAACAGTACGCCGTAAAGAATTGCAGCAACGCCTCCAAATCCGATCCCGGCCCAAGCGACAAGATTCGCGGACTCCGGCGATTCAGTGTCCCGCGATGCGGTGTCTCGATCAGCGGCCATAGTTTGCTTTCAGCATTCAGACTTCCCTCGTCCCGGTCATCTGTTCAACAACACAAATCAAAAACTCACGCCTATCAGGACCCGCTCATGGCTCTCAGCCCCGTCATAAAGACAACAGCGGACGCCAGAATACCGACAAAGAAAGACACCGCAAAGCCTGCAACAGCCAAGACGCGAGGTTCTCTGCGCAGGCCATAGAACAGGCAGATAAACAGCGAGACAAACGTCAGGATAAGACTGACTCCAAGGATTCCCACGATCACCCACGAAAGCAGAGAATCGGAGTTCAGCTTTGTCGCCATTCCCATGACGCTCAGATACCACACCAGCAGGATCCACGTCATGTGTCCCAGTAACTGCAGAACGCTGAGAAGAAATCCGACCAGCGCAGGGCGGTTCGCGAGCAGCTCTTTGACAACTTCCTGCGGGGAAGGCTGATCGCCCGGCATTTTTGGTTTGTGAACCGGACGCTGAGGTTTCCCTGAAAATCTCTTCTTCTCCTTCTTGCGAGCCACTAGCGTTTCTCAATTCGATAAAGATGGGTGTCTGTTCGCAGGAAGATGGAACTGTCGACCATGGCAGGTGTTGCTAACGTCCTGCCTTCCAGTTGATTGGTGGCGAGCAATTCAAATTTTTTGCCCGGAGCAATCACTGTCGTTTTTCCCACTTCGTCGAGCAAATAAATGCGACCGTCAGCCAGTGTTGGTGAGGCCGAGAAGTTTCCACCAATTCGTTCCTGCCAGTGCTGCTCACCAGTGACGGCATCCAGACATGTGGCGATTCCATTGTCGCTCATCAAGTACAATTCGTCGCCGACCAGCAGAGGAGACGGATTCAATGGTGCTGCCTTTTTCATGTTCCAGCCGAGATGCGATTCTGTCACATCACCACTGCCGTCGACTCGCACGGCGAAGAACTCCGGGCGATCATAGCCCGAGCTAATGAAGACAAGCCCTTTGCCAATGACGGGACGTGGCACATTGGAATATCCATCGTACCGAAACCACCAATACTCATTACCATTGGACGGATTATACGAGACGATGCTGTCCGCGCCACTGCTCAGCAACTGGATGGTGCCATTAATCTCTGCCAGCAGCGGTGTGGTGTACGCCATCGGAACATTCGACTTGCCGCTCAGTCGATCTTCACTGATGTGCTCGCGCTTCTTCTTCCATTTTTCTTTGCCAGTGTTCTTATCGAGTGCCACAACGAACTGAAGATCCGATCCGTCACAGTTCAAAATCAACAGGTCTTCAAAAATGACAGGTGAACCGCCCGGACCGTGTCGATGATTGTGCTTCAGTTCCTGAGTCTTCCAGATAATCGTTCCATCCGTTGAAAGACACGCTGTCCCGTGAGCACCAAAGTGAACATAGACCCGATCGCCTTCAATCAGCGGAGTAGGCGATGCGTGACTGTTTTTCGAATGGACAGCTCCCGGATCTTGTAGATCAAACACAACCGCATCGTGAATGACCTTTCCGGTCTCCCGATCAAGCGCTATGGCATGAAGTGATTTTCCTTCATCGACGGCAGACGTCAGCCAGATCTGATTGCCTTGAATTGAAGGAGACGACCAGCCAAGTCCGGCCACCGGAACTTTCCACGCCACATTTTCCGTCTCACTCCATGTCACTGGCAGATTGCTGGCGTCGGAATGTCCCTGGCCACCAGGCCCGCGAAATTGAGGCCAGTCGGCTGAGAGGGCAAACTCACAGAACACAGATCCAGAAGAAAGAAAAACGGCTGTCAGCAACAATGCGGCACGACTCATGAGATGAACTCCAGGCAGGCGAAGAAATGCGGCGAACGGCTATCGTGGTGGATCGGATGCGGGATTGCAAGAGTCGCGGGAAACCGAGCCCGCGCCTGCCACAAACATGGCCGATGGTCGCTCGCGTTTAAAGAAGCCTCGCAGGCTGACGTTTGCCATATCCTGCAGCAGTTCGCGACATCTCCGCACCAACGGACTTTGAGCAGGCAAATCAACGGACATTGGTTCTGAATTCGCGGAGTCTGAGGTTCCGTTCGGAAAGAACGATGGTTTTCGGGCCACATTACTGGTTGAATGGGGCGAATGATCGGTATACAAGCCGTTCTTAAGTCCTGATCAGCAGGTTTGTCAATTTATGGCTTCTTCAGCCGTCTGACATTCTGCACTGAACAGACCGTTGCGGGCCTTTCGCCATCGCATCTGCATTTTCTGAGCCTCAAGACCGTTCTTCGGAAGAGTTCCCAATACTATGATGTCCGATTCTGCAATCCGCGAAAAAAAAGATGCACTTCGCAAGCAGGCTCATGCAAATCGAAATGCACAGGAAAATAAAGACGATCTCAGTCGCCGTATCGTAGGCGCATTCATGGCACTGCCGGAATATGCGACGGCAGAAGTCGTGATGTTTTACATCGACGTCCGCAGCGAAGTCAGAACTCGCCATGACCTCGAACTGGCACTGCAATCCGGCAAGACCATTGTTGTGCCATGGTGCAACGCTGAAGGGGAACTGGAGTTGTTCAAGCTGACCAGCATGGACGAACTGGAACTCGGCATGTACCGAATTCTCGAACCCAAAAGCGAACTGCGAGACCTTCCGGAAAAGCAAATCGATGTGGAGTCTCTCGACCTGATCATGGTACCGGGAGTCGGCTTTGATCGACGCGGCGGCCGCATGGGACACGGCAAAGGTTATTACGACAAACTGCTGCAGCACGCTCGCCGCGATACACCGCTTGTGGCGTTGGCCTTTGAGTGCCAGCTGTTTGACGAAATCCCGGTCGCTCATCACGACATCTACATGGACAAGATCGTGACCGAAGAGCATGTCTATCAGGGACGTGGTCGAGGTTGATCAGTCGCAGACTTTACAGTTTAACCTTCGTCTTTGTTTTTGATGGTGCGGTAGTCGCCGATGACAAGCTTTGTTGAAGACACCTACGCGGAAGCTTTTCGAAGTTTGTATGTGGAATTTTTGATCACCGCACGTGATCGTAAATGGCTGGATCATGCCATCAATTCGGCCACCGGTTATGGTTCGTCCACAATCATGTGTGACTGTGAAGCCGGGTTGGATCGATACGTCGGGCCCGGCGGCGATGAATCGTTCGTCACTCCGGATGGACGACCGGGCGCAATCTGCCAGTTGCATGTGCCTCGCTTCTGGAAGCATCGTGTTGAGGCTTTGGAAAAAGCATTGCTTGCACGAGTCTGTCAGAATATTCTGACGTGTCCCACAACCGCCTGCTTTTCACTCAGCGACACGGAACCGTATTACCGGCTTGGTCGCAAGCTGTCTTTTTTTGGCGACGGTTACGAACAGCTGGAAGATCGCTTCGGCCGCAGGATGTGGGTCGTCCCAACGATGGGCGGCGAGTTCTGCATCGATCGTCGATTCGGTTACCACGATGGTGTCATGGGCGGAAACCTGTGGTTCATGGCCACCAGTGTGGATGCCTCTCTCGAAGCCGCCGAACGAGCAGTCACTGCCTGTCAGACAGTGCCCGGCGTCATCACTCCTTTCCCTGGTGGAATTGCGGCCAGCGGATCCAAGGCCGGCAGTCGTCACAAGTTTATGTTTGCGAGTACCAATCATCCGTTCTGCCCAACTCTGAAAGGCCGGCCGGGTGTTGATTCGCAGATTCCGGATGGCATTCAGTCCGTCATGGAGATCATCATCAACGGGCACGATTTGGCGACGGTCAGCACGGCGACGCAGACCGCAATCAAGGCCGCGTCGGTTGTTCCCGGTGTCAAAAAAATCACCGCCGGCAACTACGACGGCCGACTCGGCAAAGCCTGGGTCTGGCTGATCCCGGAGAATCATCCGGAAGGTACGTAAGCACCCAGTCCGTTGCGCGTTGCTGTCTGTTTCGCCTCGGAACAAGACCCGCCAACGTTCTACACTCGTCGCAGGATCTTTGCCGCTTCGATTGCAGCAAGGTCTGGTGTAAGCGCGGTGACGGCAATGCCAGAAACAACTTTCGTGATGTTGTGATCCACTTTGTCGAGTTCGCTCCAGACGTCTCCATCAGCGACAGTCATATAGATGGATAACGTATGGTGTCCGCTTCCCGGGCGTTCACCGATCACATGCAGGATCGTGAAGCGTCCCTTGCGGCCCTCAAAAAGTTGTTCGCCGATCCGTTAACCGGCTCGCACTCGCCCCGCATCGACGACCACATTTGTCGGCGCGACTCGAAAGCCCGAGCCTGCAAGTTCTTTTCGCAATTGTCGCACGAGGCTTATCAGTTGATCACCGTCCCTTACGGCCAGCGTATTCAGACCCTCCGAAATCACAATCTGCGTATCTGACTGTTCGCCCTGTTCGCGGAGCCGCTGAATGAGCACCCTGGAATCGTCCGAAAGATGCTCACCCGAAACCGGGTGGAGAATGTAGTCTTCACGATCGACCGATTGTGTCTTCAGCCGGATCACATTCGGAACGGTTGAAACAAAGACACCATCCAGCTCTTTCCAAAATTGCAGATAGACCCAGGCGGGATCTCCAAAATGCTCCGTCGGTTTCCCGGTCGCGTCAATCACGCCGAGTTCCTGAAAGAACTGCCACATTCGGTCGTTGACTTTGAACCCAAACGCTTCACGAATGTGGACGTGATCCTGATAGCCGGTTGTCAAATAACCCAGCATCGGGTCGATGCGAGTCGGCAACGCCATGAGGTATCCGGGATTCGCTGCCATGATCTGATCAATGCACCAGCCAAGTTCATCAAGACTGACATCCATTGCAGCGTCGAGCAGACATCCAGGCCAATCAACAGACCATGAAGCTTGCCCATGACGATGTCTTCCAGACAACATCGCACAAGCTGTTCTTTCGTCCGAAAAACTTCCGGACCAATAAATCCGGCGACATCATTGAGAGAACCCTTTGCGATCAGAGTTCGTAAGCTCTGATTCGAATGTACCCGTCGACGAATCATTCCGCCAACGAGTTTCTCCGCAATTGTTGACTCCCGAAACTTACTGCGCACTCTTCAGATCGGGGCGCAGTTTTTGAGCCTCTCGGAGGTACACATGTTCAATTTCTTTTGGCGTCCGGTCGGAGTTGATGTGCAACAGCACGCGGATGCAGCGAGGCATTGACCCGGGCACGGGAATTTCCTGAGCACAAAGTAGAGGCACCTGGCCCATTCCCATCGCTCGAGCCGCTTCTGCCGGAAACGCGGAACAGAGATCATGAGTCGTCGTGAAGACGGCCGAGATGACGTCGTCAAACTGCGTGATCTGGTTTCGCCGGAGAATCTCTTCCATTAGCTCCCGCGCCGCCGCGCGAATCAGAGCCGCGTCGTCTGAGTCGACTGTGATTGCTCCACGAACCCCACGAACGGCCATGAACGAATGCTCCGGAAAACAATGCCTCAGGCGAGATACCCGATGACCCACTCTAAAATAACAACAATCGAGAGCAGGCCTGGTTATCCCGTTCCGCGCTGCCAGATTCTGATGAATTACTGGGCTGCCGCAAGATCGACGCCCGCAAAGCCGCAGAAATCTACGGTCCTTTCCCTGGGACGGGGAACGAACTTGCAGTTTGGGGGTGCCATTGATACCGTGCCGACTCGTTTGTCCGCCGAATCGGTCTTAGGTTGCGGTGCGCGCTGCGAGCGGTCAATTCTGGCCGTGTTTTTGGGGGCTCTGTAACGAGAATGTCTCGGGCAGATTTCGCCTCGTCGGGTTGGGGGCTCGGTGCTGACGAATGATCAGCTGTCGATGCGGCCCGATTCGCCTTTCCACGTTGGCTGTGACGGTTCTCAGCCTATCCAATTCATGGGGTTCAATTCGATGGCAGACAACAAATACGTTTACACTTGGGGTGATGGCAAAGCGGAAGGCGATGCCACAATGAAACCTCTTCTCGGTGGCAAGGGCGCGAACCTTGCGGAAATGAGCCGCATCGGTTTGCCGGTTCCAGCCGGTTTCACGATTACGACCGAAGTCTGCACATATTTTTACGACAATAAGAAGTCTTATCCGCCCGAACTGAAGGCACAGGTTCTGGCCGCCATCGCAAACACTGAAGCCGTCATGGGCTCAAAGTTCGGTGACCCAGCCAATCCAATGCTGCTGAGCTGCCGCTCAGGTTCACGCGAATCCATGCCAGGCATGATGGACACAGTTCTGAACATCGGAATCAATGAGAAGGTCGTTCAGGCTCTGATTAAGCAGTCGGGCAATGAACACTTCGCGTGGGACAGCTATCGCCGTCTGATCCAGATGTACGGCGACGTCGTTCTGGGCCTGAAGCCAGAAACCAAGAACGATCCAGACCACTTTGAAGAGATCCTCGATAAGGCTCGCGAACACGCTGGCGTTGAACACGAGAAGGATCTGTCGATCGCTGTTCTGAAGGACATCGTGGCACAGTTCAAAGCTGTCATCAAGAAGCATAAGGGAATCGACTTCCCTGAAGATCCGATGGAACAGCTGTGGGGCTGCGTCGGCGCGGTCTTCGGAAGCTGGATGAATGACCGAGCGATGGTCTACCGTCGTCAGTACGGCATTCCACACGACTGGGGTACAGCGACCAACGTTCAGGCGATGGTCTTCGGGAATCTTGGCGATGACTGCGCAACAGGCGTGGGCCTGACCCGCAATTGCTCCGTTGGTCTGCCAGGCTTCTGTGGCGACTACCTGATCAATGCTCAGGGCGAAGACGTGGTTGCCGGAACGCGTACTCCACTTCGTATCGAAGAGACGCTGAGCAAGGACGCTCCGGAAGCTTACAAGCAGCTCGACGAAATCGGGCATACTCTGGAAAAGCATTACAAGGAAGTTCAGGACATCGAGTTCACAGTTCAGCGCGGCAAGGTCTGGATGCTCCAGACTCGTAACGCCAAGCGAACTGGTTTTGCAGCTGTCAGAATCGCAGTTGATTTGGTCAATGAAGGCCTGATCGACGTGAAAACAGCTCTCGAAAAGCGACGTATTCCAGCCGACGACCTGAACCAGTTGCTGCAGCCGATCTTCAACGCAGCGGCCAAGGCGGCTGCGTCAAAGACTGATGCGTTCCTGGCAAAAGGCATCAACGCCGGTCCAGGTGCTGCGACTGGTCAGATCGTCTTCCACGCTTCAGACGCTGAAGAAATGTGGAATACCAATAACGACGCGCAATTGATTCTGGTCCGCAAGGAAACCAGCCCGGAAGACCTGCGAGGCATGAAGGTTGCCAAGGGAATTCTGACCGCGTTTGGTGGTGCTTCGTCTCACGCGGCTCTCGTCAGCCGTCAGATGGGCAAGACCTGCGTCTGCGGTTGCGACAAGCTGAGCATCGACTACGAAGCCGGCACCGTCACCGTTGGTGGCAAGGTGCTCAAGGGCGGCGACTGGATCTCTGTGGACGGTTTCACCGGCGAAGTTTTTGCTGGCAAGATCGAAACCAGTCCTTCAGAAGTGATGGACGTGCTGATGGGCAAGCTGGCTCCGGAGAAGTCCGAAATCTACGCTCGCTACGCTCAGTTGATGAAGTGGGCCGACGAACATCGTACGCTCAACGTTCGGGCGAACACAGAATCCGCTGACGCTGTTGCTTCGGTGGCTTTGGGTGCTGAAGGTGTGGGCCTGTGCCGAACAGAGCACATGTTCTTCGATCACCTCGACGAAATGCGAGAGATGATCTTCTCGACAACCAAGGTTGATCGCGAGAAGGCTCTGGCCAAGCTGTTGAAGTTCCAGCGTGACGACTTCACTCACTTGTTCCAGACGATGGGTGACCGTCCGGTGACGATTCGTCTGCTCGACCCGCCGTTGCATGAATTCCTTTCAGAACATCACATGCATGAAGATCCAACTCTGGGTCCAAAGCTGGCGAAGACTTTTGGTGTCACTGAAGAAGCCGTGGCGCGTCGAGTTGAAGAGCTGAAGGAATCCAATCCGATGCTCGGTCATCGCGGTTGCCGTCTGGGGATCGTTTACCCAGAGATTACCGCAATGCAGGCTCGAGCGATCATCGAAGCGGCTTGTGCTGTGAAGAAATCCGGTGTGGACTGCAAGCCGGAAATCATGATCCCGCTGGCTGGCTACAAGACGGAAGTCGACAACCAGACCGCCATCATTCGTGAAACGGCGGAAGCTGTGTTCGCGGAGCAGGGCGTGAAGGTGAACTACATGGTTGGAACAATGATCGAAGTTCCTCGCGCTGCGATGACGTCTGCAGAAATCGCGAAGACCGCAGAGTTCTTCAGCTTCGGTACGAACGACCTGACTCAGACGTGTCTCGGCATCAGCCGCGACGACTACAAGTCCTTCATCGGTTATTACACCGAGAACGACATTGTCCCGGCCGACCCATTCCAGACGATCGACCAGACCGGCGTCGGCCGCCTGATGAAGATGTCCGTAGAAGACGGTCGCTCAGTCCGCAAGGATCTGAAAATCGGCATCTGCGGCGAACACGGCGGTGATCCAAAGTCCGTCTACTTCTGCCACGAAATCGGCCTGAACTACGTCAGCTGTTCCCCACGCCGAATCCCTATCGCTCGACTAGCAGCAGCTCAGGCTGCTGTTGAAGGTGCGAAGAAGAAGTAAGTTTTAAATCGTAGGACGGACTTCCCATGCCATCCTGAACTTTTCTACCTAAAAAGCCTGGCATTTCAAAATGTCAGGCTTTTTCTGTATAACGCCCTAGCTCGAATGTTCCGTTAGAAAAATCACTTTGCTGAAACGTAGCCAGCATCTGCAATACCGAGAAGTTTTATGACTGATTTTGCATCCGCAGCCTCGCGGCATTTACGGGCCGCGAGAGCCTGCCTGCAAACGCGTCCGGACACTTCAGGCTATCTACTTGGTTATGTCGCCGAATGCAGCGTGAAAGCGGTAATCGATATCGCGGGCATCGCTGTAAAGAAGCATATCGACCAGATTTCGCGAGAACACCTCCTACTCGCTGCGGATCTGAGTCTTGCAGCTCGGAGATATCCAGTAGATCTCGACACAGACCTTGGAGCCATGCGCGGTGTTTGGTCAACAGCGCTCAGGTACTCAAAGACCGGCACAATTGACGCACAGCAGGCAGCGGAGCTTCACAGACTAGCAGCGAATGTGTACCTGAAAACGGTTGGGGCGATGGTTCTAGACGGACTCATCAACGGGGTGCCAAAGTGATCCATTTTGATGAAGTTCTTAATCGAGCGTTCATAACAATCGCCAGTGATACCCATAGCACGTTGGTTGAGAGTGTCTTGGTGCTGCGTGATCTTCGTGGGCGAATACGGTTGTTTCTGAAACCCGCCGAAAACCGGGAGGCACAGCTTGCAGCTGAAATCCCCAGGCTGAACGAAGTGTTGAGTAGTGCTCTAGAGATGTTTTGGGGCGGGGTTGTTGAAGTCGATATCCCGGGCAGTGATTTTCAATCAATACTGGATCCGTTTCGCGCCGAGAGTCGGCCGCTAGAGCCAGCAGCAGAGTATCCCAATTGGTCCATTATTGAACGTCATGCATCGAAATCCAGTTGGACTAGCAGGCTATCGGGACCTCCTTGGCCTTTGCATGAGCGTACGCCTTCTATTGTGGCTTTTTATTCACACAAGGGTGGCGTTGGAAGAACAACCTCGCTTTGCGGAACAGCAGTGAATCTGGCCAGAGCCGGTAAAAAAGTTGTCATGCTGGACCTTGATCTCGAAGCTCCGGGACTAGGGAGTCTGATTCAAGCAGATGCTACAGAATTTGGAGTCCTGGACTATCTGCTTGAGCGACTCCTTTGTGGTGGTGGACATGCACCTGATTTGGTAGCTGTCCATTTCCACGTTGAAACTGGGGTTTTGTAGTTTTGCGGTGTGTGATAGACACCGTGTATGAATGGGAAAGGTCAACAACCGAGCTACGCTGAGCTGACGTCACTGGTGGTGCAGTTACGCTGCGACATTGCGCGTTTGGCGAAGCGAGTTGAGGAGCTGGAGAAGGAGAATCGGGAACTCCGAAAGAA